>MKWU01000162.1_pt1 | contig 122433 bp, 121 predicted proteins | sample 809101 | NCBI WGS metagenome assembly MKWU01 (sample SAMN05860141, study PRJNA318959) | sponge metagenome | host: Aplysina aerophoba | place: Slovenia: Piran, Adriatic Sea, Gulf of Piran | collected 2013-05-07
GGCTTCACTACGGGTTCCCGTTCTGCCACGCCGGCACGCTGCCCGATCCCGAATTCGGGGGCGACGGGCGCTGCGGCGATACCGAGCCGCCTGTCCAGGCCCTGGCGGCGCATGTGGCGCCGCTCGGTCTGGCCATCCATTCGGGAACCAATGTGCCGCAAGCCTATCGGGGCGCGGTGTTCATCGCCGAACACGGACCGGGGAACCGGAGCGGAACGATCGGCTACCGGGTATCGGTCGTGCGTCTCGCCGACGACGGCAGGACCGCGCTGGACTATGCGGCATTCGCCCAGGGATGGTACGGCAACGGGCAGGGGTGGGGACGGCCGGCCGACATCCTGGAGGCATGGGACGGCTCTCTTATGGTCTCCGACGACCGGGCCGGGCGAATCTACCGGATCCGGTACGTCGGTCCATAGGCGGTTGGCGGGGGATGGCAATAGCGGCGCCGCGGTCGAACGCCCGGCTTCCGGCGCGGGAACCGAAGCGTTCCGGAGCTACCTGACCTTCAGCGCATGCCGCTCTATCGCGTTGTCGCGCAGCGTTTGTTCGAGCAGGCGGAGGGGCTCCAGGCCCTCGGCGGCGCGTCGGGCGACGAACCCTGTGCGCCAGCAGCGCAGGCCGAAGTCGAGCGGCAGCAGCCTGGGCGCGCCCGCCGGTGTCCCATGATGGCCAGGCGCGGCGCCGAGCGCAGTGCCCAGTTGTGTCCCGGCTCAAGTCCGGGACACGGTTCTGATTGCCGCCTGGTTCGCACGCTATCCGACGCCCCGTCGGCGGCCAGCCATCGCGTGTGCCGAAGCGCTCGAACAGCCCCGGTCCCGAGCGCCGCCCTTGGTCGCAACCGACTTCTGCCGCAGTTGTGGTATCTTGAGTGGATGGAGAAGCGTGCGTTATCGACGGCGCCGTTGTCGCTTCCTGCACATGACTGAAGCATCCGCAACGCGTGTTCCGGTGGCCAGGGGAGCCTCATCACCGCCGCCCAACGCGAATGCCTGATGGACGCGCTGGGCGGTACTTTTTCGCGGATCGTATCGATTGCCCTTCTTGGAGCGGTCACAGGCGCCCTGGCGGCCCTGGCGGCGATTGGTTTTGTCGAGTTGGTCGCCACCCTGAACGACTGGTTTTTCATCTCGCCTCGCAGCCGCTTCATGGCGGAAAACGCGCAGTGGTTGCTGTTCGCAACCATTGGCGTACCAGCTGCGGGCGGACTGATCGTCGGCATCATTCACCGGTACAATCCGGACCGACGGTCCCACGGTCCTCCTGACGTAATCCAGGCTGTCCAGAGTCTGGAGCCTCGAATGTCGCTGCGCTCCGGAGTTCTTTCCGCAGCGGCAAGCGCGGTGTCCCTTGGTGCCGGAGCTTCGGTCGGACAGTACGGCCCGTTGACACACCTCGGCGCGACCCTGGGTTCCCTTGTAGCCGGACGTGCCCGCAACAGCCGCTGGATGGTGACTGTCGGCGTGGGCTGTGGTGTCGCTGCCGCCATCTCGACCGCATTCAATGCCCCGATCGCCGGAATTGTCTTCGCACACGAAGTGATTCTGCGTCACTACTCCCTTCGGGCATTCGCTCCGATCACCGTGGCCGCGACCGTAGGCTACGTGTTTGCGAACGTGGTGTTCGAGCGTCCACCTCTGTTTCGGGTGGAAACCGTCGACGCAAGTTCCGCTCCGGAGTTCATCGGCTTTGTTGCCATCGGCGTTTGCGGCGCCTTCGTCGCCGTTCTTTACATGCGGGCGATCCTGTGTTCGACCCGACTTGCCCGAAGGGTGCCCGTGCCGGATTACCTCAAGCCCATGCTTGCCGGTGCTGCATTGGGGCTGGCCGCCCTTTGGATCCCCGACATTCTCGGTCTCGGCAAGGAAACGCTGAGGTTCGCGGTCATCGATCACGCGTTCGGCGCCGGGGAACTGCTCCTGCTTCTCGTCGCGAAGATCCTGGCCACCGCGATGTGCATCGGCTTCGGGTTTGCGGGCGGCGTGTTCAGTCCCGCCCTGCTCATCGGCATCCTGTTCGGCGCTCTGGCGGGAAGTGGAGCGGAGGTGATTCTCGGCGAGCTCTATTCGGAAGTTGCGATCTACGCGATCTGCGGCATGGTCGCGGTGACGAGCGCGGTCATCGGGGCGCCGCTGACAACAATCCTGATCGTCTTCGAGTTGACCCGAAACTACGATCTGGCAACGGCAGCGATGGTCAGCGTTGTCTTCTCGAACCTGGTCTCATATCGAATCTTCGGCCGCTCCCTGTTCGACGTACAACTCCGCATGCGGGGTTTTGACCTCGCCGACGGACGGCACAAGGCGATTCTCGACCAACGCCTTCTCAAAGACTACGTGAGCCTTGATTTCACCGCGCTGTCGCCGAACGCGCCGCTCGACGAAGCGAAGCGGCGCCTTCTCGAGGCGGGCAGGCACGAAGGCTATGTGGTCGATGCGAACGGCATCTATCTCGGCACCGTGACGCTTGGCGAACTTGAAACGAAGCAGACCGGCGACGTTCGCGGACCGAAACTGACGGCCGGACAACTTGCGAGGCCCGAACCCCTGATTCTCACGGCAAGGACGACGGTCTGGCACGCAATGGAACAGATGGGCGACTTCGTGGGCGAGAGCATTCCGGTGCTTGAGGACAGCGGCGATGGCCGCCTGCTGGGCGTCGTGTTCGAGGCAACCGTCGTCAGAGCCTACCTCGATACAACGAACAGTATTCGCGAGGAGGAGAATGCGGGAGGATAGAGACTCTCAATCCGGAGAGACATCTTGAACGTGCGGCTGACCGTCCGCTGCGTCGCGCTCTCTATCGCCCTCTTCGGGCCGGCCGGAACGGCGGCCGGTGATGCGTCCGACGAACCGGACCGCACGATCACGGTAGCAACCTGGGGCGGGCCCTACGAACGCAGCCAGGTCAAGGCCTACTTCGAGCCGTTCACGAAGACGACGGGCATTCGGGTTCGAACCGAACGGTACGACGGCGGGCTCCTTGAACTTCGTCGACAGGCGAGCGCAGGGGAGATCACGTGGGACGTCGTGGACATGACCATGGCCGACAACCGCGCCGCCTGCCGACAGGGACTTCTGGAACCCATCGATCATGCGATGCTGCTCCCCGGACTCGACGGAACCCCGGCCGATCAGGACTTTCTCGATGGCGCGCTGACAGAGTGTGGGGTCTCGCAGATCGTCTATGCCATGGTGGCGGCGTACAATCGAGACGCCTTTCCCGGAGAGCGTCCGGCACGCATCGCGGACATCTTCGATGTGCAACGGTTCCCCGGAAAGAGGGCGCTCCAGAAGGCCCCTGCGGCGAACCTCGAATGGGCTCTCATGTCATACGGAGTCCCGCGCGAGGACCTCTACGAATTGTTGAGTACAGAGCGCGGTCTTCGTCTCGCCTTCAGGAAACTCGACCGCATCCGCGATCACGTGATCTGGTGGACATCGACGGACGAGCCGGTGGATCTGCTCGTGACGGGCAAGGTCGCGATTGCCTCTCAGTACAACGGACGCCTGTTCGATGCGGCGGTGATTCACGGCCACCCCATCGAGATCATCTGGGATGCACAACTCTACGAATTCGGGACGTGGGGCGTTGTCAGAGGCTCGCCAAGGCGCGAGGAGGCGCTGGAGTTCATCCGCTTTGCCACCGGAACAGGTCCCCTGGCGGATCAGGCCGGATACATCTCCTACGGACCGACTCGCCGTTCTTCGGCGAGGCTGGTATCGACACATGCCGAAATCGGCGTGGACATGCGACCCCATCTCCCGACCAGTTCTGCGAACTTCACAACCGCAATCCCCAAGGATACCGAGTGGTACGCCAGCCTTCACGACAGGATCAGGGCGCGTTTCGATGAATGGCTCGGACAGTCGGAATCAGGCCACACGGGCCTCGCGACCGCCGATGCGCTTCCGGAGAGGCAGGACGATCGTTCCGATCAGTAAGGCGGGCTCGTCCACCGTGGACCGCGGCCGGCCCCCCAGGATCTGACAGGCAAGAGGCCCGCCTGCCTTCCCTGATCGGAAAGACAGGCGGGCCATGACCATCAGGCCTTCGTGAAGAGCTTCCAGAGCATGCGCCCGTCAGGCGTGAGCGCCGGAACGATGGTGTTGCGATAGATGGTCGGCTCGAATTCATGGGTAATGAACCGGTAGCAGCCGGATTCTTCCATCATGTCCTGCATGGTCCGGTACATGCCGTCACGCACGGCAGGATCCATGGTGACGAGCGCCTCGGCATGGAGGGCGCCGAATTCCGGGTTGTTGAACCGCTCCCAGTTCCACACACCCACCTGCTGGGGCGTGAACCACATGGTGTACCATCCCGGATCGGGCTGGGAGGAGAAACGGGAATAGAGGATCTGGAGTGATTTCCAGTCCTCTCCGGAACTCTCGTCCCCCATGGTCCACCAGACACCGGGGTCGTGCACGTTGATCTCGGCATCGATGCCGATGTCGGCGAGGTTGGCCTGGATCACCTGGCAGGCCGCCGTGTAGGCCGCCTTGTTGAGGGTATCGATCCGGCACGAGAACCCGGATCCGAATCCGGCTTCCTCGAGCTGCTGGCGGGCATATTCGGGATTGCCCTCATAGGGAACGAGCGGTTCGGGACGGTGCCCGACAAGTCCTGGCGGGACAATGCCGTTGGCAGGCGCCGCCAGCCCGAAATACGCCGCTTCAAGGATCTGGTTGACGTTCACCGCGTGCTGGATGGCACGCCGCACCCGGATGTCGCCCATCGCCTCGTTGTCGCGGTTGATCCCCATCCAGACGTATTTCAGCGAGGGGTGCTGAACCAGAGTGGCATCCTCGGGCAAACTCTCCATGAGGGTTGACACCGAGGTGATCGGCACGCGGGTGACATCGAGGTCACCGGCGAGGAAGCCGACTTCAGCGGCCTGCTCATCGATGATCGGGTAGACCTCTATGGTGGTGAAATCCGGATTGGCATAGGGCCCTGAGTAACCCTGCCGCGCAGACAGCGTGAGCTTCTGGGACGGTTGCCAGTCCGTGATCTCGTAGGCGCCCGACACCGCCGGCGGTTCTGCCTGGTAGCGCTTGCCGTCAAGCGCCTCTACAGCCGCCTTGCAGACGATCATGCCGCGTCCCGCGGGCATCGTCGTCGTCCACAAGGGCGCATAGGGCTCCTTGAGCACGATCGTTCCGCTGCGCTCATCGTGGACATCGACACGATCAAGGGCGCTCCAGTCCTCGGCATAGGGGGACGCCATCCCGGGATCCGCGATCCGTTCGTAGGAGTACTTGACGTCTTCGGCCGTCATGGCGCCAAATCCATTGGTCCAGCCAATGTCGTCGCGCAGGGTAAAGTTGATGTGGGTGTCATCCACCTGCTCGATCTCGGCTGCAGCTTCCTTGCTCCATCCCCACTGGTCACCCGCATTCACTGTGACGAGACCGTGGAGCAAACAGGCGTTCACGTCGGATTCCGGAGCAGACAGGATGTAGCCGGGGTCAAGGACCTGGATGTCCGAGTAGTTCCTCGTCCTCAGGGTATCGCCCGCTTCCTGGGCCTCTATGGAAGCACCGGTCATCGCCAGCGTGCTCGCGGCCGCACCCGCAGCCGATGCTTCCATGAAGCGGCGACGGGACAGTTTCAACCGATCATTGGACATGTCTCACTCCCTCTCAATCGTTGGCAGACAGAGTTCCAATGTGATGCAGTCCGACACTGCTTGTCCAGAGTCGAATCCGTCCCGGCATGGTCATGAGCCTCGAGGTTCCCTACTATGCGAGCAGCCTCGGCGGCTTCAACATCGAGGACGTGATCCTCGTCACACAAACGGGTGCGAGAGTTTCAACACCCTGCCCCGCAAGATGATCTCTCTTGCGGGATGAGCATTTCGGACGGCATCGGCGGAGGAAGACGATGATCGACGGTGAGACCCTGCGCGCCATGCAGGCGCCCCTCAAGGAACGCTACCGTGACGATCCCGGTGACGCGGTCGTCACCCTTCGGGCCACGGGCAGTATCGGGCTCGACGACGTGACGTGCAGCGTCGAAACCTCGAAGGCCATGATCAGGGCCGGTCTGCATCCCGCCACGGGAGGAGACGGCCTGGCCGCCTGCTCCGGCGACATGCTCCTCGAGGCCCTGGTGGCCTGTGCCGGGGTCACGCTGAATGCCGTGGCAAGTGCACTGGGCATCGCTCTCAAGGATGGCGCGATTACCGCCGAAGGCGATCTCGATTTCCGCGGCACTCTCGGAATCGATCGTGACACGCCTGTGGGATTCAGGGCCATTCGCCTTGGCTTCACCCTCGATACGGATGCCGATGACGACACCCTGGATCGTCTCATGAAGCTGACCGAACGGTACTGCGTCATATTCCAGACACTGACATCGCCGCCAGCCATCGAGGTCTCGCGCACGTCGACACCTGCTGGATGACCGGACCTGCCGGTCACAGTCACGTTCCCCCGAGCTCCGTTGCTGCATGGACAAGAAAGCTGCCGTCCACCAGCTTCGCCCGGCGCGTCAGGTCGCGAATGATCGGCCGGCAACGCTCTCCTGATCCGCGAAGATCGAGTCGGAGTCGGGGATTCGGGGCAGCGGCGAGCGTACCGGGAGGGCTTCCTGGCGGGGCTGAAGGGTCGGTTCGCCTCTGAGGATGCGGCCGTCGAACTCGGCGAGATCGAAAGATCCGGCGCTGGCAAGGGGCCAGGCGTCGAGCGCCATGTAGCACAAGAGCAGCAGACGGCGGTCCCGGCTCAACCGGTTCTCCAGCGAACCGTGCAGCGTGCGCACGTGATGAATCGTGATCGAACCCGCCCTTCCGGGGAGAGGCACCGCGTCTTCGGGAAGGGTCCTGAGTTCGCCGGCACTGCAGCTCCCCACGAATTGACCCTCGTGGTGGTGATCAAACACCGGCCCCCTGTGGCTCCCCGGAATCACCATCAACGGTCCGTTCTCCAGGGTGCAGTCGCCGAGATAGAGGCCGACGGCGAGCAGGTCATCGTTCGTATGGGGGTAGAAGGCCCAGTCCTGGTGCCAGTCGATCGCCGCCTGGCCACCCTTGGTCTTGATGTTCATCTTGGAGTGGTCGAAACGCACGCCCGGACCGACGAGGCATTCGACGATGTCGAGCAGACGTTCCTTGCGGGCGGCGCTGGCATAGACCTTGTCGAGGGCGACCGGATTCTTGATGCGCCGCACCACCGGGCGTTCCGCCGTGTGATGCGGCGCCAGGTCGAAGAGGGAATCGCTTGCAGCAATCTCCCGCGAGCGTTCGATGTAGCTGTCCGTCACGCGGTTGAGTTCGGCGACTTCAGTTCCGTCGAAGATATCCTCGACAAGAAGATAGCCTTCACGGTGATAGAACCGTACCTGTTCGGGCGTCAGCACGGGCATCCTCCCGCCATATGCCACGGCACCTCGGGAAACGAACGGTGCCTGCGATCACCGGCAGCCGTCAACACCAATGAAAACGGCCCGGCAAAGGCCGGGCCGTTAGATGTACACCTTAGCTGGCGTGGCTCACTCGCTGCGGGCGACACCGAGCAGCTGGATGAGCATGATGAAGAGGTTGATGAAGTCGAGGTAGAGCCTCAGGGCCCCGTGAATGGCCGACTTCGTCATCACCGCGCCGCTCATGTGGACGTTGTAGCTCTCCTTGATGCGCTGCGTGTCATAGGCGGTCAGGCCGACAAACACGATGACGCCGATCGCCGAGATGGCGAACTGCAGCGCCGAACTCTGCAGGAAGATGTTGACCACCATGGCGATGATGACACCGATCAATCCCATGAAGAGGAACGAACCCCATGCCGCAAGGGATCGCTTCGTGGTGTAGCCGTAGAGGCTCATGGCGCCGAAGGTCACCGCGGTGATGAAGAAAACCCGGGCGATGCTCTCCTGCGTGAAGGCGATGAAAATCGTCGCCAGCGAGAGTCCCATCAGGGCAGCAAAGATCCAGAAGACGGTCTGGGCAGAGGTTGGGGACATCTTGTGAAGGCGGAAGGAGAACAGGAAGACGAGGCCAAGAGGCGCCAGCATCACCACCCACTGGAGAGGCGAGCCAAACAGAAGAACCCCCAGCTGGGTGAACCCGACGATGCTCCCCTGTGCGTTGGTGACAACCGACAGTTGCGCCGTACCAAACGCGATGATGCCCGTGATGGCAAGCGCCACACCCATGTAGTTGTAGACGCGCAGCATGTAGCTCCGCAGGCCCTCATCGTAGACGGCCGTTGTCCGGGTGAACGCAGCAGCGCGGGGTCCTGCGTTGCCGAAAGCCATGTTCTTCATCCTCTGGTTGTGTCGTTCAAAGGTATGCCGGGCATCGTGCCCGGTTTCCCTGTCATTTATGTGTGATCCGGAGGCGGACCGTCAAGACCGATTGCTGCGCCCGCGGTCAGGTATTGCGCAGGACCGGGGCCGCCGGAGCCGAAAGAAGGCTCCATCCTGTGACAACTCCGGCAATCAGTGACACGCCAAGGGCGAGGACAAGCAGGCCGGATGTCGCTGTCCACGGCATGATCCAGGCAAGATCAAGCGCAAAGGTCACGATCGCCCATGATGCCGCCGTACCCACCGCCAGCGCCGGAAGGGCAACCGCGGTTCCGAGAATCGCGTGTTCGAGGGTGAAGACGCCCAACACCAGCGGCCTGGTAGCGCCCAGAACCTTGAGAATGACCGCCTCTCCCAGGCGCCGTCTCTGTGCAGCCACGACCGTTTCGGCGATGACGATCAGTCCGCTGGCAAAGGCGACGAAGGCGATGCCGCGAACGACCGAATCAACGCTTTCCAGCATGTCGCGAATGTCCTCGACAACATGGCGCACACTGATGATGGAAATGTTGGGAAACATCCGGGCAAGCTCCCGGCGCAACGGATTCTCGGCGTCGACATCGGCATGAAGGGTTGCGATGTGGGTGTGCGGGGCCGCCTCGAGCAAGCCGGGCGAGAATACAAGGACAAAGTTGAGGCCCGCGGACGTCCAGTCGATGTGCCGCAGGTTGGCGATCCGCGCCGTGATCTCCCTGCCAAGCACGTTGACGGTCAGTGTATCCCCGACGCCGACGTGGTAACCGGCGGCGAGTTCGGCATCGAAAGACAACAACGGTGGTCCGTTGTGATCTTCCTCCCACCACTGGCCCGCAACGACGGTGGCGTTCCCCGGCGACCCTTCGTAGGTGACACCGACATCGGAGTTTATGGACCACATGGCACCGTCATCGATGGTCGCTTCGGCCACCGGCACGCCATTGATGGCGGTCACCCGGCCGCGCATGGCAGGGGAGGATTCGACCGCCGTGACATCGTGACGGGCGGTCACCGTGTCAATGAAGGGATCGATCTGATCGGACTGGATGTCGACCACGAAGAAGGCCGGAACCTCGCGGGAGGAGGCGACGTCGAGTTCTCTCGAAAGATTGGCTTCGACACCGGCGATGATCGCGAGAACGGCAAGCCCGGTTCCGAGCGCCACGGATACCGGAACCGTTCCCGCTCCCGGACGATGGAGATTGGCCAGCGCCAGACGCAGGGCCACGGGGCGTGGTCTGCCGGCGGATCGCGCCAGACGGGATACTCCCTGGCCGACGAGACGGAAAAGCACAAGAACGGCAAGGATGACGGCACAATAGAGGGCGGCAAAGAGACGCTCGTTGCCGGCAACGATGGCAATCGTCACCACGCCGGCAGCCAGGAGAATGACGGTCAGCCGGTCACGCTGTCGCATTGTTGTGCCGGGAAGCCCGGAGGCGCGGAACAACATGGCCGGAGAGATCTCCCTCGTGCGAAAGAGCGGTGGCAGCGCAAAGACCAGGGTGATGAGGATGCCGCAGGCTGCGGCAATGAGGAGCGGTCCTGGATGAATGTCCGGACTGATGGTGACGGGCAGCGACTCACCCGCCAGTCCGGCTGCCAGAACCGGAAGGAATGTTCCCGCGACCAGCCCGGCGGCAATGCCGAATCCGGCCATGAGGGCGATCTCGACGAGATAGCTGGTGAGAACCAGCCGCTGCGAGGCGCCCAGGGACTTCAGGGTGGCAATGGTCGGCACCTGGCGGGCGAGATAGGTGGTGACGGCACTGGACATGCCGATACCTCCGATCAGGAGGGCCGTCAGTCCGACCAGGGTGATGAAGAGGGAAAGGCGCTCGAGAAACCGGCGCAGCGACGGATTGGCGTCGTCTGCGCTCCGTATGCGCCAGGTGGCTTGCGGAAAGGTCTGCTGCAGGTCGGCAATGACCCCGGTCACATCGCCGGAGTCGTCGAGTCTCATGCGCACGAGGTGACGCACGAGACTGCCGGTGCCGGCGATACCCGCAGAATCCAGTCGGTCGAGCGACACGATGACCCGCGGACCGAGGCGGAAGGGAGCACTGGCCCGATCAGGTTCGTCGACAAGAGCCGCCACGACGGGGACCGTGGCTTCCCCCAGGGAAAACGACGAACCGACGGCAAGGCCGCTGGACTCCAGAAAATCCCTGTCGACGATGGCTCCCTCCGCAAGAGCGCTGCCGAGCGGGATTGGCGGATCGATGAGCGCCTCGCCGTAGAGTGGCCAGCTGTCATCGACGGCCCGCAGGTTCACCAGCAGTGGTTCGCCGTCCGGTGGTCGCGCCATGGCGAAAAGATCGGCCGCGCGCGACAGCGCGCCACGCGCTTCCAGCCACCGGATCTGCCCTTCGTCCGGCGGCGTGAACGTCGTGCGCAATGCAATGTCGCCGCCCAGGATGACACGCCCGTTCTCGCGCAGGCTCTCCACGAGACCGGCGCCGAAACTGCCGACACCCGCTATGGTCGTGACCCCGAGGGCAAGAGCGAAGACGGCCAGAAGGAACCTCTTCCTGCCGCCCTTCAGATTTCGCCGGGCGATGGTCCAGGCCAGTGTGATCACATCACCTCCCGGCAGGAGCCGTTCTCCATGGCCACGGTGCGCCGGCAGCGCCGCGCCAAATCGTGGTTGTGGGTGACCAGCATCAACGTGGCGCCTGCTTGTGCAACAACCTCGAACATCAGGTCCGTGACCGCCGAACCGGTCTCGCTGTCGAGATTGCCTGTCGGCTCGTCAGCCAGAAGCAGTGGCGGACGGTTGACGAGGGCACGGGCAAGGGCCACGCGTTGCTGCTCGCCTCCCGAGAGTTCCACCGGCAGGTGCCCCGACCTCGTCTCCAGCCCGGTTTCCGCAAGTACACGGCGCGCCTTTCGGTTGGCATCGGCGTCGCCGGCCAGTTCAAGGGGCAGGGCCACATTCTCGAGTGCCGTCATCGTTGCGATCAGGTGGAAGGACTGGAAGACGATGCCGATCGTCCGTCCGCGGAACTTCGCCAGTTCATCCTCGTCGAACGACGCAAGATTCCGGCCGGTAATCTCGACTGTCCCGGTTGTTGGCCGTTCCAGTCCTGCTGTCAGTGCCAGGAGGGATGACTTGCCGGAACCAGACGGACCGATGACGGCCAGATGGCAGCCTTGCTCGACGACGAGGGAGACATCCCGCAGGATGTTGACGGCGCCTGCGGCACCGGTGAGCCTCAGGTGAAGGCTGCTCAGACGGACAACAGGATCGGGCATCGCGGATGAGACAGGTTGGCCGCATGGTGGTTCTGGTCGCGGGACTCCTGGCGAGTGTGCCTGCGGCAGGCGCCGAAATCCACGTACTGGCGCTCGGTGACAGTCTCACGGCGGGCTACGGTCTTCCCGCCGCCGACAGCTTCGTCGCCCGTCTTGGCGCCGCTCTGGACCTGCCGGAACACGACGTCAGGATCATCGATGCCGGTGTCTCCGGCGACACCACGACCGGTGGGCTGGCACGCCTGGAATGGGCCCTTTCCGGCGGTGCGGATGCGGCGATCGTGGCCCTTGGCGCCAACGATGCCTTGAGGGGCATTGATCCGGACGTCACCCGGGCCAATCTCGACCGGATCCTCTCCGTTCTCGGGCAACGGAACATACCGGTGTTGCTTGCCGGCATGGCCGCACCGCGCAATCTCGGCACCGGTTACGTCACTGCATTCGATGCCATCTATCCTGATCTCGCCGATAGACATGGAGCCATTCTCTACCCGTTCTTCCTCGATGGTGTGGCGATGGTCCCGTCACTCAACCAGGATGACGGCATCCACCCCAACGCCCGGGGCGTGGAGGTGATTGTCGAGAGAATGGTGCCATATGTACTCCGGCTTCTCGAACGTGCAACCTCCGGACCATGACGCCACCCCTCTTCATTGCCGTCACCGTGCCGTGCACCATTGCCGCAAGACTGGCGGCACTGGGCGGCGGCATCCCTGGCGGACGCCAGGTGCCGGCCGAGAACATGCACATCACGCTGCGCTACCTGGGCGAGATCGAAACCATGCTGGCCGACGAGATCTGCGAGGCCCTTTCCACTGTCAGTCACTCTACATTCACGCTGAAGGTGTCGGGTGTTGGCTTCTTCGGCAAGCGGCGCGACCCCCGCCTTCTCTATGCCGGAGTCCGCCCGCACGACGAACTGGTGATGCTGCACCACAAGGTGGAGAGTCTGCTACTTCAGCTGCGTGTCCGCCCGCGCGAACGCAAGTACCACCCTCACATCACCCTTGCCCGTCTCAAGGGTGCCTCGCCCCACCGCATCGGTGACTTTGTGACCGCCAACAACCTGCTCGAGTCACCTCCATTCGAGATCCGCTCCTTCGCCCTTCACGAGAGCCACCGGCGCAGCGATGGCTCCCATTACCGCATGGTCCAGGAGTACGCACTGGATAATTGTGCGGAGGGCCTCTGCATCGTCGAGTCTTGACTTTGGAATGCCGCACAGGTGGTCTGCCATGAAACAGCCGGAGGCGCTGCATGGCCACACATGCCATGGGCGATCCTGGCGACCTGGAGCGCTATCCGCTCACGGAGCCTGACGACACCGCGATTGATCATGCAGCCCTGAGGTTCCGGCGGACGGGGTCTGTCTCTTTCCCGGATTTCTCAAGCCCGGCGGCATCAACGCCATGGCAGCCGAAGTGGAGGCCCTCCAGGACGAGGCCTTGCGTTGTGATGATCACCACAACGCCTACCTGGAGAGCGATGATGCGACCCTGTGCTGCCGCGACCGGCCGGACATGATGAACAGTCCGGTCGCAAGGCTGTGGTTCTGCGGGCGCCGCGAGCCACCCGATCATGACGTGGTGTTGATCCCCGAACTCCCGCGGATACCAAAGACACGGCGCATGACATGCAACGCGGAAATCAGGAGGCCAGTCTGTCGAGCGCGGTTCGGGCGCTGCGGCAGACCGAGCGGAACTCAGGGCTCCGACACACTCACGGACAAACCCTTGGCGGACTCAATGAACCGGCGGTCGAACGTGCGCATTGTCTCGCAATGGGCGGCTGCACCGAGGTGAAGCGCATCGGCAAAATCCATCCCGTTCTCAGTTCTGGCAAGGGCCTCGGCCAGAAGAACGGGGCTCTCAACCATAACACCCGGAAGCCCCAGGAAGGCGCGCAAGGCCACCGCAACCTTCTTGCCGGCGAAACCGTAGACACTGCGCAGCACCCACGCGCTTTCGAGCAGGACGGTCGTGCTCACAAAGATATCCCCCGCACCGATTGCCGCTCTCGCCCTGGCGGCCTGGTCGGGATCGTCTCCGGTCAGGTATCGGACAACGACATTGGTATCAACAGCACGCATGGCGACGCCGTGCTTCTTCCAGAATACCCGCCTCCATGTCGGCGAGGGGTCTGGGGGAGACATCGCCGGCCAGACACCCGAAAACATCCTCAGGTCGGGTCGCCGCAAATGCGGGCTCGGGCTTGAGCAACACACCGTCAGCGGTGCTCTCGACCACCAGTCGGGTTCCGGCATGCCAGCGTAGCGCCTGGCGAACCGCCTTGGGCAAAATGACCTGACCCTTCGTCGAGACGGTGGTGGTGAGCTTGTCGAGCGCAGCCATGCTGGATTCCTCAGGCCAAAGCGAAGTAAGTCGAAAGTAAGATGCGCCACGGGAGGTCTTGAAACAAGAGGGGTGTCCTGGCAAAGGGGCACAACGGCTTCCACGGTGTCGGTGATGCTCCAGGCACCCCTTGGAGGCGAGTTTGAGCACGTGCCCGGACTTCGAACCGCGGATCACGATGACGACGAGAGCCCTGGCCGCGTTCTTGCCGGCGAGCGCACCCACGTCACGACGGTCCCCATCACTTCGGGGGGCCCTCATGCTCTTCGGCGGCCGGCACCTGCTCCACAGGGTGTGCCCTGTTTCTGGCAGCTGGAGGCGGCATATCGCATCCCTGTGCTGCCGCGATCGGGCAGGCATGATGAACAGTCCGGATGGTCAGAATGCTGTTCTACGGGCGGCGGCATGGCGATACCATGACCCCGACCAGCAATGCGTGAGCCCGATGTCCGACATGCCGACCAATTCACCGATCGTTGCCGCCTGGCTGGAGAGAACCAGAGGCTCACGCGATCTCGCCCGCGAGGCCGGCGGGATCTTTCCCAGTGGCGTGACGCACGATTCCCGGTACCGGGAACCTTACGGACTCTACGTCGATTGCGCTCGGGGGAGCCGTAAACGGGATGTCGACGGCAACGAGTATGTCGACTTCTTCGGTGGCCACGGCTCGCTCATTCTCGGGCACGGCAACCCGGCTGTCGTCGAGGCGGTGAGGCAGGGTGTTGGCGAGGGCACCCATTTCGGCGCCGGTCACAGGGCGGAAGTGCGCTGGGGCCGCATGGTTTGCGACCTTGTGCCTTCGGCGGAACGCGTGCGGTTCGTCTCCTCGGGCACCGAGGCCACCCTGATGTGCCTGCGCCTCGCCCGCGCGTTCACGGGCAGGCGCAGGATCCTTCGCTTCGGCCATCACTTTCATGGCTGGCACGACCATGTTGCCTCGGCAAGGGTATCGAGCGGCGGTGCCCATGCAGCGGGCGTCGTTCCGGGGATCGAGGAAGATCTCGTCGTTGTCGAGGCCGGTGACCACGCCGCGCTCCGGGAGGTGTTCCGCACCCATGACGACATCGCCGCGGCCATCATCGAACCGACGGGCGCCACGTTCGGCCGGCTACCGGTCGATCCGGATTTCGTCCGGCTTCTGCGTGACGAGACGGAACGTCACGGAGCCCTCCTCATCCTCGATGAGGTCGTGACGGGATTTCGCGTCTCGCCGGGCGGTGCCCAGAAGACGCTGGGGATCATTCCCGATCTCACGGCCCTGGCGAAGATCCTGGCCGGTGGCCTCCCCGGAGGCGCGGTGGCCGGGCGCCGGGATGTCATGGAGATGCTCGATTTCGAGGCCACGCGCCGGGATGGCCGCATCAAGGTCGACCACTTCGGCACCTTCAACGCCAACCCTCTTTCGGCCGCCGCCGGCATCGCCGCCCTGGACCAGATCGCCGATGGCGCCGTCTGCGAACGCGCCAGCGCGACGGCAGCCAAACTCCGCGACGGCATCAACCGCATCGTCAGCGATGCCGGTGTTGCCTGGGCCGCCTACGGGACCCATTCGTCCTTCCATATCTTCCTCAATCCCCGGCGCCTCGACGTGGTGCCGGGGTCCTTCGACGGATCCACCGTTTCACCCGACGACCTGCTATACCTGCCGAAACCGCTCGCCACCCGGTTCGATCTCGCCATGATGCTGGGCGGCGTCACCATGGGGGGAACGCCCGGCGGCTACGTGTCGGGCGTCATGGAGAGCGCCGATATCGACGTGACGGTGGAAGCGGTCCGTGATGCGATCCGCATGCTGCGCGCCGAGGATGCCCTGTGATTGCGCCGTGCACCGTCACCCGCTCACCGACTGGCGGTGCGGTCCTGTCCCTTTACCACGCCCGACACAGTGTCCGCCACGATACCCGACCGCTCCACAGTCGAGCCGGACCGGGGTCACTTGCGGCATGACACGGCGCAATCACGACAAAAGGACCTTGGCGCTCATGCTCAGAACTCTCCTGAATTGTCACGACTGGACGTATGGTTACATGTTTCGGCAGGGCCACTACTCCATGTCCCGTGACAGTGCCGTTTCAAGATGAGCAATCAACATCGGCAGTTCTTCCCGTGCCGTTCTCCAGAGGATGTCGAGGTTGATGTCAAAGTACGCATGAACCCAGCCGATGCCGCATACCGCTGATCTGTTTCCACGGTACATCCGGCAAACACTGACGCGTCGTTGCGGCAATCCCGCTTGCCGCTTCACCGATGATCTCGCTGTCCTTCACCAACGAGAGAACCAGCTGACGGTCCGTGTCCAGATCAGCACGCGCCCGTTGTTGGGTGAAGGACAGTGCTTCGCTGGCAGCCTCCAGCATGTGCTGCAATCGGATCTCGTCATCGTCGTGCATACTGGACAACTGCCTTGTCGAGGACGTCCTGGCGGAGATAGCGGCTCAGATCCTGGGGCGTTCGCAGGTCAATTTTCCGCCCACCGAACAGTGCGGACAATTCAATTTCCAGTCCGGCGATGCCGAGCAGGCCAGGGGTTCGTCCCTCCACGAACTCAACCAGCACATCAACATCGCTGTGGGGACCAAAATCCGCTCGCAGAGCCGAACCGAATAGTGCAAGCCAACGGATATCATGCATCCGGCAGAAAGAAGCGAGTTCCGCCTTCGGGATCGATAAATGTGGATTCATGCCTGGCACTGTCATCTGACCATGTTGAATTCGGACGTCATTCTCCTGAACGGGTTCTGTTTCCCGTCGTCTGGAACATCCAGGGCGGACTCCCTGGTGCGAAGGTAAGTCAGGGATACTTTAAACATCTCCACCCAAGGCATCCACCGGTTCCGGTCGTCAGCATCTTTGTGTGGTCGGAGGTTCCCGCTCATCTGGATGCACACGAAGGACCGGCGTCGTCACTCGCTCTCGAGGCGTTCCATGTCGTCGTCCGACAACCCGAAGTGGTGACCGATCTCGTGAATGATCGTGTTGTGCACGAGGTCCTCGAGGGAATCGTCGCCTTCGGCCCAGGCGTCGAGGAGCGGACGCCGGTAGAGATAGATGCGGTTGAGATCGTCCATGACATCGTGGCCGGAGGCCTGGTCGAGGGAGATGCCCTGGTAGAGTCCCAGCAGACCGAACTCGCTTTCGATACCAAGGGAGTCCAGGACATCGGCCTCGGGGAACTCGGTCACGAGAATGGCGATTCCTTCGATGCGGGCCTTCAGATTTTCGGGAATCATGGCGATCGCATCACTGGCAATCGCCGCAATCTCCTCGGCGTCGGGAGGTGGGCCGAAACGTCGCGTCATGGGGTTCGGACAATAGCCCCTCTTGCCGAAACGGCCAACTCGCCGGACAATCGGTGGAGGACCGAAGAGCAGGGAACGTTCAATGGCCGACACGCTTTCGCAAGCAGCGCTCGGCGAAGCGCTCGCCTCCCTGCCGGACTGGACCGTGGCCGACGGCGGGGATGCTCTGAAACGGTCCTACCGCTTCAGTGATTTCATGACGGCGTTCGGCTTCATGGGTCGCATCGCCGTCTACGCCGATGTCGTCGATCACCACCCCGAGTGGTTCAATGTCTACAACCGGGTCGATGTCACCCTGACGAGCCACGATGCCGGCGGCATCACGCGTCGCGACATCGCGATGGCCCGCTTCATGGACCGTGCGGCCAGAAAGTCGGGAGCGCCCGCCCGCGAGACCGGCGGCAGCTGATGAACGAAGTTCTCTGGTCTCCCGGCGAGGAACGCCGGGAGGCAACCTCCCTGAGGCGGTTCCGGCGCCTGGCCGAGCAGGCGATCGGACAGACATTGCCGGACTACGAGTCGCTGTGGCGCTGGTCCATCGATGACCGGGCGTCCTTCTGGTCGCTGTTGTGGGATTTCGCCGGCGTCAGGGCGTCCCGGACATGGGAGACGGTCCTCGATAATGGCGATGCCATGCCCGGGGCCCGCTGGTTCACCGGGGCCCGCCTCAACTATGCCGAGAACCTGCTCAGGAAACACGACGACACCATGGCCATCGTGTGCCGCGGAGAGGGTGGCCGCCGGCGCACCATGACCTTCCGCGAACTCCATGACGCGGTCGCGGCGTTGAGTGCCTGGCTGGGCGATCAGGGGGTCCGCCGTGGCGATCGTGTCGCGGGATATCTCCCCAATCTGCCCGAGACGATTGTCGCCAAGCTGGCGACGGCCAGTCTGGGTGCGGTGTGGTCGTCCTCGTCACCGGATTTCGGAACCAGGGGCGTCCTCGACCGCTTCGGCCAGATCGACCCGAAGGTGCTGATCACCGCCGACGGCTATAGCTATGGCGGCCGCCATTTTGACAGCAGGCCCAGGGTGGCGGAGATTCTGGATGCCATGCCGGGCATCGGGCACGTCGTCGTCGTTCCCTGGGTGGATCCAGCCTGCGACACAGGGGGTCTGCGGGATGCCGTGACCTGGCAGGAGGTGATGGCAACATCCCACGACGACATCGACTTCGAGCAGGTGCCGTTCGATCACCCACTCGCCATCCTCTATTCTTCTGGCACCACGGGTGCGCCCAAGTGCATCGTCCACGGCCATGGAGGCACCCTTCTCCAGCACCTCAAGGAACATCGGCTGCATTGCGACCTCCGCGAGGGAGACCGGCTGTTCTACTTCTCGACCTGCGGCTGGATGATGTGGAACTGGCAGGTCAGCGCTCTGGCAACGGGGGCCACCCTGGCGATCTACGAGGGCCATCCGGCATCGCCGGACGGCAACGTGCTGTGGAACTTCTGCCAGGAAGAGAGGTTCACCGCATTCGGCGCCTCGGCAAAGTACTTCGCGGCCATCGAGAAGGAGGGAATCCAGCCGGCTCTCAGTCACGATCTCAAGGATCTCCGTCTCGTTCTCTCCACGGGCTCACCCCTGGCGCCAGGGAGTTTCGATTACATCTATCGCGAGGTGAAGGAGGATGTTCAGCTGGCGTCCATCTCCGGCGGAACGGACATCATCTCCTGCTTCGTTCTCGGCAATCCCGAGGGCGCCGTGCGCCGCGGGGAAATCCAGGCGCGCGGGCTCGGCATGGCCGTCGACATCTTCGATGATCGCGGCAACAGCCTGCCCGCCGGCCAGACAGGCGAACTCGTGTGCACGCGGCCCTTCCCTTCCATGCCAGTGGGATTCTGGAACGACGACGACGGCAGCCTTTACCACCAGGCTTATTTCGACAGGTTTGACAACGTCTGGCGGCACGGTGACTGGGCCGAGATCACGGCTGCCGGCGGCGCCGTCATTCACGGACGTTCCGACACCGTGCTCAATCCCGGCGGCGTGCGCATCGGCACCGCCGAGATCTACCGCCAGGTGGACATTTTCGAGGAAATCCAGGAGAGCCTCGCCGTCGGCCAGGACGTCGCCGGCGATGTCCGCATCATTCTCTTCGTGGTCATGCAACCAGGCCATGAACTCGATGACGACCTCGTCTCCAGGATTCGCATGAGGATCCGCACCCACGCGTCTCCCCGCCACACTCCGGCGCGGATCATCGCGGTGGCCGACATCCCGCGCACCCGCTCCAACAAGATCAGCGAACTCGCCGTGCGTCACGTCATTCACGGCCGGCCGGTGGCCAACACCGAAGCCCTTGCCAATCCCGAGTCCCTGAGCCTCTTCAAGAACCTGGAAGCCCTGAAGGACTGAATTTCGCCACACAATCCCTTATGGGATGTGACAGAGATGAGCGTGCCCCTGCGGGGCGTGGCAGGGGTGGGCGTGAATTGGCGGGATGATCTGTGCTATGGATTTCGCATGGCGAAGACACCCACAATCACGACACGGGACGGAATGGCTGTCATGAACCTGAGTTCGCGCATCTTCACAAGCTTTCTGATGGTTCTCGCGGTCCTCATGCCGGGGCCTGAAGCCGTGGCCGAGGAGCCAAAATCGCTGGGCACCTTCCGGGACTGGTCGGCCTTCGGCTACACCGAAGACGACACGCTGGTCTGCTTCATCGCCAGCCAGCCGACAAAGGCAGAAGGCAACTACACCCAGCGTGGCGACATCTGGATTCTCGTCACGCATCGTTCTCCGGCGGGAGAACGGGATGTCGTCCAGGTCCGCACGGGTTACAACTACATGGAAAATGCGCCGGTCACGGTGACGATCGGGAACGAAACCTTCACCCTGTTCGGCGAGGGCGAGAGTGCCTGGGCATTCACCCGCCATGATGACAGGGACCTCGTGACCGCCATGAAGGCCGGTGTCAGCATGATCATCGAAGGGCGCTCCTGGCGGGGCACCGTGACCACCGATACCTATTCGCTGCTGGGATTCACGGCCGCCTATGGCACTATCAGCCAGACCTGCGCCGAATGACGGGTGATCCAGGGAATCTCATCGGACTGGACCGGGATGACCTCGCCGAGATCGTCGCTGGTCTCGGTGAGGCCCCGTTTCGTGTCAAGCAGCTCTGGCACTGGATCTATTGTCGCGGAGTCACGAATTTCGCGGACATGACCACCCTGTCGGGCGCCCTGCGCGAGAGATTCGCGGCGTCCTTCAGTCTCGACCGGCCCGAAGTGGTGCGCCACCAGAAGAGCACGGACGGGACCATGAAATGGCTGCTTGGCGTGGACCGGCGTCACCTCGTCGAGAGCGTGTATATCCCGCAGGACGACAGGGGAGCTTTGTGCATGTCATCCCAGGTCGGCTGTACGCTGACCTGCAGGTTCTGCCACACCGGAACGCAGCGTCTCGTGCGCAACCTGGAACCCGGAGAGATCGTCGGCCAGTTCATGCTCGCCCGCGATACCCTGGATGAGTGGCCGGCTCCGATGGACGGCAGGCGGCTGCTCTCCAACATCGTCATGATGGGTATGGGAGAACCGCTCTACAACTTCGACAACGTCAAGACAGCCCTTTCCATCATCATGGATCCGGAGGGCATTGCCCTGTCGCGCCGGCGCATCACGCTGTCGACCGCAGGCGTGGTGCCGATGATGAAACGATGTGGCGAGGAACTTGGTGTCGATCTTGCCGTCTCCCTGCATGCGGTCAACGACGATGTCCGCACCCGTCTCGTCCCCCTCAACAGGAAGTACCCGATCGGCGAACTTCTCGATGCCTGCCGCGCCTACCCAGGAGCCGGCAATGCGCGGCGCATCACCTTCGAATACGTCATGCTCAAGGACGTCAACGATTCCGATGCCGATGCCCGCGAACTGGTCCGCCTGCTCAAGGGAATCCCGGCCAAGGTCAACCTCATCCCGTTCAATGCCTGGCCCGGAGCGGCCTTCGAATGTTCCCCGGCCAGACGCATTGCCTCCTTTGCCGGCATCGTCAATGACGGCGGCTACTCCGCTCCTGTCCGCCGTCCGCGCGGACGGGACATCATGGCCGCCTGCGGGCAACTCAGGTCCGACACGGTCAAGATGGCCCGCAGCGCCATGAAATCCGCCCCGCCCCCTGCCTCGTGAGGAACCGATGGACAAGCGTCACAGCTGGCCCGACCACCACTGGAACTGGCCGATCACCATCAACCACAAGCACGGTGTGCGCTGTGGCTCGATGATCTGGGTGGGAGGCCAGGTCGATCTCACCCCTGATGGGGTGGTCCGCAATCCGGGGAACATCGAGGCCCAGACCGGCAATGCGATGGCCTATCTTGCCCGGGTCCTGGAGGACCTCGACTGCGTGCCGGAGGACCTCGTCACCCTTCTCATCTTCTACGTCAACGATGGCTCCCTCGACGAGGCGGATGTTCTCGCCATGGCGGCGCGCCATCTCCCGGAAGACTGCCGTCTCACCGTCAATGCCGTTCCGGTTCCCTGGCTCGCCTACGAGGGTCTCATGATCGAGATCGAGGGCTATGCCATGCGCCGCCAGGACGGGACGCCGACACGCAGGGACATCGCTCCGGGACTGTCCGGCTCTCCCCTCGCCGCACCCTGGGTGGAGGGGCTGCGGTCGGACAGCATGATCTTCGTGGCGGCACAGTATCCCCTGGACGACGATGGCCACGTCGCGGCAAGAGGCGACATCGTTGCCCAGACCCGGCTGGTCATGGAGCGCGCAGGACATGTCCTCGACCACTTCGGCGCCGGATTCGACGACGCGGTCAAGATCAACCGCTGGTATGCCGGCGGCTCCGGCATTGCCGATTTCGAGGCAGCCGCCCTTGCCTGCGCGGCACATTTCCATGAACCCGGGCCAGCCGCCACCGGCGTTCCTATCCCGCGCCATGCCGATCTGGATGTCCTGATCAAGATTTCCATGGTCGCCATGCTTGGCGAGGATGGCGAGCATCTCGAGCGCACCCATGTGTGGCCTGACAGCCTGTGGGACTGGCACGTGCATCTTCCCTACAAGCATGGGCTGAAATGCGGGGACATGATCTTCCTTGGAGGCCAGGTTTCCCTCGACCGGAAGGGCGAGGCGGTTCACCCGGACGATCTCTCGCGCCAGACACACCAGGCGATGATCCATATCGGCACCATTCTCGAAGCCCTCGGGGCCGGCTATGACGATGTGTGCAAGGTGACGACGGTCTACAAGGGCGATTGCGGCGCCGAGGCGCTCAACGCCAACCTGCCCATCCGTTCCTCCTACTTCCACGATCTCGGCCCCGCCTCCACCGGCGTGCCGCTTCCGGTTCTGGCCTATGATTCCATGGTGATCGAGATCGATGTCTTCGCCATGAAGGAGCCGTCATGAGCGATGTCCGGAAAGTCGTCCTTGCCTACTCCGGAGGGCTCGACACATCGGTCATCCTGCGTTGGCTCCAGGACACCCTGCAGTGCGAAGTGGTGACGTTCACGGCGGATCTCGGACAGGGCGAGGATCTCGAGCCCGCACGCGCCAAGGCGGCAATGATGGGTGTCAACGAGATCTTCATCGAGGATCTGCGCGAGGAGTTTGCGGCGAACTTCGTGTGGCCGATGTTCCGGGCCAACGCCCTTTACGAGGGTGTCTACCTCCTCGGCACGGCAATCGCCCGGCCGCTCATCGCCATGCGCCAGATCGCCATCGCCCATGAGACCGGCGCCGATGCGGTGGCCCATGGCGCAACGGGCAAGGGCAACGATCAGGTCCGCTTCGAGCTCGGCTATCAGGCGCTCGACCCCGATATCAGGGTGATCGCCCCGTGGCGGGAATGGGACCTCGGCTCGCGGACGAAACTGATCGCCTATGCCGAGAGCCGGCAGATCCCCATTCCCCGCGACAGCCGGGGCGAGGCCCCCTTCTCCGTCGACGCCAACCTGCTCCACATTTCGGCCGAGGGAAAGGTCCTGGAGGATCCGGCATCGGCGCCTCCCGATCACGTCTGGTCACGGACCGTCTCCCCGCAGGAAGCACCGGATGTTCCGACGGAAGTGGAGATCGGTTTCGAGAGGGGCGATGCCGTGGCCATCGACGGCGAGGACCTGACGCCGGCGAACCTGCTCGCCCGTCTCAATGAACTCGGCGGCGCCAACGGCATCGGCCGTGTCGACATGGTGGAGAACCGTTTCATCGGGATGAAGAGCCGTGGCGTCTACGAAACACCGGGAGGCACCATCCTGATCGCCGCCCACCGGGCCATGGAGTCGGTGACCCTGGACAGGGGCGCGGCCCATCTCAAGGACGAGCTCATGCCGCGCTACGCGGAGCTCATCTACAACGGTTTCTGGTTCTCTCCGGAACGCGAGATGCTCCAGGCGCTGATCGATCGCAGCCAGGAACATGTCTCCGGCACAGTACGCCTGACACTCTACAAGGGAAACGTCACCGTCACCGGACGCCGTTCACCGCACTCGCTCTACAGTCTGGCTCACGTCACCTTCGAGGAGGATGTCGTCTACAACCAGCGTGACGCCGAGGGGTTCATCCGCCTCAATGCCCTGCGCCTTGCCCTGGCCCGCAAGCGCGTATCAACGGTTCCCGCGGTCGGCGCAACTCGGTCAGATCAGAATTCATGACAGGTATATCAATGGCTTAGAAGTACCACCAATCCGGTACCGTTCGACTCAGGCATCACGCTTCGGTATGTGATGCCCCGGGACGCGAGGCGAATGTATGTGCCTTCTGTAACGCTCCTCGAAGATCTCCACCTGTATGTTCGAGGCCGCAAGGGGACGGTGGAACGCCCGTCTCCGGGCGTTCCAGGCGAGACAGCATGGACAATTTGCCGACTGGAGTCTTGATGAGAACATTGTGCCACCCGACGCGACTCTTCTTGACGTCATCGCTTTCCTGAGAGGGCGGGACAGCGGATAGGATTGCCGGACACCGGCGCAGGTAGCGATCACCGCTTCCCGCAGGCCTGTTGTCTCGCGTTCCGGTACCGTGCGTGGATACTCCGCGGTCACCGCACCAGGCCAGGGTCGGGTGTAGCAAGACACCTCTCATGCGGTTGTCAGTGCGGCCTGTGCTGGTTGGTTTTCGTCGATGGCAACGAGGGCGAAGCCTGGTTGCCTGGCGCGCCGGGCGAGTGACGTCATGACACCGCTGGTGCGGTTGCGTTCGTGAGCCTCCATCCCTCGTTCGACGTACTCCGTGCCCCGGATGACCATCATGTCGATCAGGCATGCCAGTACATGGGCCTTCGCATTGACGGCGTCCGGCTTGCCAACCCACCCCTTCTTGCTGTCGCAAGAGGACCAACGGACCACGGCGGTGGGTGGCTTGTACGGGGATGACGGTGTCAAGGCCCGCGATTGAGGATCGAGGACGGGCCAATCATCGCGAATAGCAGTCGAATGCAACCTCTCTTGCTGGCCATTGCCAAGCAGTTGTGTTCGATCCGGCCATCTGCGTCAGTCGTCACGGCCCTGTTGTCCGCGGCTCGGAATGAGCAGGCTCGCGGCAAAGGCCACGCTTGCGACAAGCACGATGGCCGGTCCTGCCGGAATGTCCCATTCCAGCGAACTGAACAGACCGGAGATGACCGCGATGATCCCGATGACCGCGGACGCAACGGCCATCTGTTCGGGTGTCGATGACACACGGCGTGCGGCAGCGGCGGGAATGATCACCAGCGCCACGACGAGAAGCATTCCGACGATCTTCATGCCTACCGCGATCACTCCGGCGAGCATGATCAGAAGCAGGAAGCGCACCCGTTCCACGGGCACCCCTTCCACCGCGGCGAGGTCCCTGTTGACGGTCACAGAGAGAAGATTGCGCCATTGCCAGAGGAGCGCGGCTATCGAAATGGCGGCGGTCGTGTAGATGAGCCACAGGTCGACGACGCCGACAGAGAGGATGTCTCCGAAGAGGTAGCCGACAAGATCGACCCGCAGGCGTTCCATGAACGCAATGACGACAAGGCCCGCCGCGAACACCGCGTGAGCCAGGACTCCGAGCAGGGCGTCGAGAGAAACGAGCCGTTGTCGCTCGAGAAGAATGAGGCATCCCGCGAGTATGAAACACATTGCGAAGACCCCGACGAACGGCTCCAGTTCGAGGAGAAAGCCGAGAGCGATCCCGAGAAGCACCGCATGCGCAAGCGCCGTGCCGAAGTAGGCCATGCGTCTCCAGATGACGAAGCATCCGACCGGACCCGCCGCGAGCGCGGCTCCGATTCCGCCCGCGAGCGCACGCAGAACGAAATCCTCCGTCATCCTTGCCCTCCGGACATGTCCGGGCTCTTCGGATCGCCGTCATCGATCGGTACCGGCTCGCCACGCTCGTCATGGCGGTGATCGTGCCTGTGCGGGTAGATCGCAATCGCGTTCGCCACATGCGGTCCAAAGAGGGAGACGAACTCCGGGTGGCGCGTGATCACTTTCGGATGGCCGCTGCAGCACACATGCCGATTGAGGCATACCACGGTGTCCGTTGCGGCCATGACCATGTGCAGATCGTGCGAGACGAGCAGCACACCACAGCCGTACCGGTCCCGAATGGTCGCGATCAACTGGTAGAGTTCGGCCTGACTGGTCACATCGACTCCCGCAAGCGGTTCGTCGAGCACGAGCAGACCAGGTTCGCGCAACAGCGCGCGCGCGAGAAGCACGCGATGAAGCTCTCCGCCGGAGACTTCGGCCAGAGGATGGTTCAGGATCGTGCCGGCGCCGACTTCGGCGAGCACTTTCTTGAGCCTGTCGTGTGACGCAGGCGCCCCGAGGGTGAGGAATCTCCGGACCGTCATGGGTAGAATCGGATCGCGGTGCACATGCTGCGGCGAATATCCGATGCGCAGACCCGGTGTCCGCACGACCGTGCCGAGATCGGGACGGACGATACCGAACAACACGCGAATGAGCGTTGACTTGCCCGCACCATTGAGACCGACCAGGGTCACGATTTCCCCGGCATGGACGGCAATGTCAACCTTGTCGAGCACATTTTGCCGCCCGAAACTCACACTCACGCCCCGCGCCTCGATCAGCGGTCGTGCCCTGGAGGCGTCACCGGGCATCGTTCGTGAGCCTGGAGCAAGGTGGATGTCGCTGGCCGACAGGACCTGTGCTCGCGACGGGTGTCCGTGAGACCTCACCTGGTGCTTCGTTCATTCCTGGTCCCTCCCCGGGGATGCCGAATCGGAAATTGCCGGACCGGACAAGGGCGGTGCCGATCGTGCCGTTGACTCTATCGCCGCCGCGGACAGCCAGTCGCCGTCAGGGCACGGCGTCCCGGGCCGAACCCTGTCCCGGGAGTTCCCGTCCGCATCCAATGTTGTCACGCGGGCGAAATTCTTCAGGTGCGGCATTCGGCCGAAACGGGAGACCCGGAGAGGTGTTCAGAAGAATACGACCAGCAGCGCGACACCGGCCACCCCGCCCAGGATGAAGGTGGCGGCGCTGACGATACCGGTGAGGGTGCTCCAGTCGGCAAGGCGCCATGTCAAGCCCTCGATGTTGAACATGACCTGGAAACGGTTGTCGTCGCCGTCGGCGAAACGTTTCAGGGCAGCCTCGGCGCCGTGCGCTTCCTTGATCGAGACCAGTGTGACGAGGATCATGCTCAGCGCCGATGTCAGCGTGCCCAGACCGAAGACCAGCACCGTCGCAAGCGCGAACCAGTGGAAGGTGCCCTCGTTCTCGCCCGTGGTGGTGCTCATGAAGCCGATGACGAGAGCGGCACCGCCGGCATTGCCGAACAGGAGAAGACGGACCGACTCGAGAAGCATCCGGAACATGACGTTGCGGCGCATCGCAACGACCTTGTATCCCTCCCGGAGCCACTCTTCGCCGGTCTCTTCCATGGAAAATTCATCGAGTTTCTTCACTCGGCGGCCTCCCTTTCGGAATTGTAGCTGGAGAGGTCGATAATTCGCACGTAGTCCGAGCCGACATTGCTGCCTTCGTCGAAGGCGATCTCCCAGCCGTCGATAAGGACGGGATCCTGCGACAGTGCTGTTGCCAGAAACACCTCCCGGCTCATCTCGTCCGGCATTCGTTTGAGAACCTCGACCACAAAACGACCCAGGATGTAACCCTCCAGGCTCAATGGACTCGCGGCGACCTCCGCAATCTCCGGCTCAGCGTTCCGGTAAGCGTCGAGGGCGAGATGGAAGCGCCTCACCAGCGCGGTGCTTTCGTTGGCGATGTCCGGAGTGACTCTCGTCAGGAAGATCCGTTCTTTCGAGTAGTCCAGAGACGCTTCCAGGCGCTCGGTATCCACAAAGGACAGGAGGCCGAAGGCATAGTCGTTGCCAAGGGATCGCGTCGTGTTGATCACTTCAGCGGCAGGCGCGAGTGTTGTGGCCAGCAGCACGACGTCCAGATCGGCCTTTTCCATGACGAACACGGTCGAGTGAACTGCGTGGGAGTGCCGCGAATAGGCCGCCTTGGCGAGTATCGAGAAATCGAAGGTACTCAAGGTGTCTTGGTAGCTGGCTACCACGGTGTGACCGAACGAGTCGTCCTGATGAATGATACCGAATCGCCGGGCATCCATGTTTTCGACAAAGTGCCCCACCAGGCTCTGTGTTTCCTCGGCGTACCCGGCGCGCAGGTTCACCACGTTCGGATACCGTCGGGTGTCTCTCAGGAATTCGGCCCCTGTGAGGTGACCGACGAAGGGCATCATGACCTTGCGGAAAACAGGCGCCATGCGCTCGGTCGTCGGCGTGCCGATTCCACCCAGGACGGCAAACACCTCATCGGTGGTGACGAACCGGTTCGCGTTGGCCGCCGCACGGTCCGGCTCGTAGCCGTCGTCCAGCGCCAGGAGCACCAGCTTCCTGCCGTTGATGCCACCACCGTCGCGGTTGAATTCGTGGAACGCTGCCAGGATGCCACTGCGGTACTGGGTGCCCGCATACCCGCAGGAGCCGCTGAAGCAACCGCTCTGGCCGAAGATGATGGAGTTCCCGGTTACGCCCGGTGCCGCTGCCGACGCATCAAACGTGGCCCCCGCCGTCAGCACAAGGAAGAGGGCTGCAACACGGCTAGTGGTTGCCGTCATCTTGTTTCTCTTCTGCCGGCGCGTGTTGCCCTTCCGATGATTCGGGCATCGTTGCCGTCGAAGATTCCCGCCCCTCTTGGACTTCTTCGCTTGTGTCGATGATCGTTTTCTCGACCATCGGCAACTCACTCTGTTCCACCTCCACCGCAACAGGCGTCGGTGTGACATGGCGATGGGAGAAGATGGAGAGATCGTCGAAGATCAGAGAACGCAGCTCGGCAGTCCCCAGATGATGTCGTTCACTCCTGGGAGAATGGAAGCGTCCGTCCAGGAGATAATTGTCCGACTGGACCGCCTCGAGTCCGTGTGCCCCTCTCTCGCTCGCCAGGGTAATCGAGGATGCCGTGCCAGGCAGGGTCCCCACGGGCGCCGCCGCCGCCACGCCGGGTACCTGGCCAACGCCGGGTACGAAACTCTCGATCATGTTGATGTCGATTGTCGAGACGTCGCCCGGATTCACCTTTGCCAGCGTCGCATCCCGAAAGACTTCGCGCATTCTCTGCCAGTAGCGGGTTGTCGACACCGAGGAGGGCTCGTTTCGATATGCAGTCAGCAAGTCCATGAATGCCTGCGCGCTGCTTGCGGCTTGCAACCGGCGTTCTCTCGCGCTGGCCCTGGCGGCAAGCACCACCGCTTCGGCCTGCCCCCTGCTGCGGGCCAGGAGCTGTTCTGCCCTCTGGTTGGCCTCGCTTATGGTCTCGATGCTCTCGGCGATCGCATCGCTCACATCGCGGAATGAGGCCACTGTTTCATCGATGGGCCGCAGACCCACGATATTGATCGCCAGCAGTTCGATACCGATGTCGTTGGCTTCCAGATAGGCCTTGGTTTCGTCGAACAGGCGTTTCTGAATGATATCGCGATTGTTGGTGAAGATGAGGTCGATGAAATTGTTGCTCATGTTGCCGACCAGGCGTTCCCGCACGATGAGAACAAGCACGGCATGCGGGTCGGCGGTCGCGTAGAGGTAGTTCTTCAGATTCCCGATCTTGTATTGCAGCGCCACATCCACCTCAAAGAGGTTCGTGTCGCCAGACAGGATCGAAAAATAGACGTTGCCGTTCTCATCCTGTGTCGCCACGTTCCGCCGGGTCACGCGCGTGACTTTCCGCACAAGGGCCCGTTCCATGATCGGAAACACGTAATGAAGGCCGGGATGAACGTCTGCGTTCACCACCTTGCCAAACCGCGTGACGACCGCCTGTTCTTCCTTTTTCACGACGTATATGCCGTCTGTCAGTCCGACGAGCACGGCAAGAACCACGAGCGACACGAACAACGGCACCCGGCGTTCACGCACCCAGTCGAAGCTCGAGTGGATGACGCGTGTGCTCCAGGGGAGCGTTTCGGAAGTGGTGTCAGACATGAATGCGACCCATTACTCCGGTGCCGGCAACATCCCGTCACCGTCGAGATACCTGAACAACTCGCTGTCGGCGGGGAGTATCAGCGTCGTGTTCCTGTCGATGATCGCATCGTAGCTGTCGAGCGCCCGAATGAACTTGTAGAAATCCGGGTCTTCACTGTACGCGGCGGCAAGCGTGGTCATTGCTTCGGCTTCGGCCTCTCCAAGAATGATGGTGGCTTCGGCATGGGCGGTGGCCATGAGTTTCTCGTGCTCATGGATGGCGAATGCCTCGATGCGTATGGCCTGTTCTTCTCCCTCGCTGCGGTAGCGGGCGGCAATTCGGGCGCGTTCGGAGATCATCCGCTGAATGACGCTGGGTCGGTTTTCCGGCGGCAGGGTGTACTCGACAATGCCGACCTTCATGACGTCTATGCCATAGTCCCCGGCGATCGGCTTGACCAGATCGAGGATCTCGCCGGAAATCAGTGAGACGTCCTGATGTTCCAGGCCGATGCTCACGAACACTTCCCGGGGTTTGTTGCTGACCACGATGCCTGCGCTTGATCGATAGAGATCGCTGAGCCGCTCGACGGCCCTGACCTCGGTTCTGATCGATTTCACGTAGCGAATTGGGTCCACGACGCGCCACAACAGGTAGCCGTCGACCAGGACGTTCTTCTGGTCTTCGGTGATGAACTCCTGGCTGAGGTTTGTGAGCGGATGTATGCGACGGTCCACCTTGTAGACCTTCGAGACCGGCCACGGGAACTTGAAATGCAGGCCCGGTTCCTTCACCGGTGGTGCGATCTTGCCGAAATGGGTGAGGACGCCTTGCTCCGATTCATCAACGGTGTAGATGCTGTCGTAGACCAGGATGGCGAGCAGCAGGACGACAATGACGCTCACAATTCGTCTGCCTCTGGTCATAGCGAGTCTCCTACAATTCCGGTTGCGGACATTCCCCGACGGAAGCGTGGGGGATGCCGTCTCAGTGGTGAGGCGCCATTGGCGTGGCGCCGTTCGATGACTTCCACAAGGCTACCTTGTTCAGTGTTTCTTCGCTCGGGACGATGATCTTGTTCCGGCCGGCAAGGGAGGTTTCCAGCTTCTCTCGCCAGAGCATGTTGTGAAGGACACCCGGCGTCAGACGAACCACGCCGGCGATCAGGCGAATGGCGTCGCTTTCCGCCCTAGAGGTGATGGTCCTTCGTGCCGCTTCGCCCTTGGCCTGCTCGAGTTCATAGGCCGCGTTGCCATGCGCCCGGGGAATCAACATGACCAGCAGGCGCTGGGCATTGACGATGATGCGCTCCCTGTCGTCCTGGGAACTCGAAACCTCCCTGAAGGCGCTCAACGTGGCATCGATGGGCTGTGCGGAAAGCAGGTTCACCTTGACGAGTTCGATGGTGTCGAGCACTTCGCTATCTCCGCCCAAAGCACGATTCTCGAAGACATTCGCGATGTGGGTTTGCAAGGCCTCACGCTCCACGTTCAGCAGGTCGTCCAGGGTTCGCCCGGCTACGAACTTGCGGAGCTCCTTGCGCACATTGTCGGCGACGGCCTGTTCAGGGGTCGCGATCATATAGTGATAGGTGTAGGGGTCGCTTACCCGGTACTGCACGTTCACCGACATGGTCATGAGATTGACATCGCCGGTGAGATACTCGTATCCGTCACCGCTGGTGATGGACTTCACTTCGCTGACCGGCCACTTGTCAGCCCTGGCGAAGGGTTGCGGTGCAAGATAATGCAGGCCCGGCGGCAGATCCCGCCACACGACCGCGCCAAAGAGGCGTCCGTAGCCGACCTCGCCAGGCTGCACGACAGTGAAACCGCTCAACAGGAATGCGGCGACGAGTGTCAGCCAGACGGTGATTCCCGCGGGAGTACGCGGGTTGACGGTCCCTGTGACGGGCGCGTTGCGGGTAACACGGGACCACCATGTCTTGAGGGGCGCCGAAAGCGGGCGAAGGTTTGAAAGCAGGTCCTGGTATCCGCTCTTCAACGCTCCTGCGCGAAATCGCCAGATGATGAGTGCGATGAGTCCGATGGCGCCGCCCCACTGCAAGATCATGATCGCCGGCGAGTCGGACGCCTCCAGGTTCACGGACAGCGAAAGGCCGAATGCGATCAGAAGGAGATCGATAGCGATGCCCAGCGCTACCGTGACCGCAACCACCGAGCCGACGTACACGGAAGCGAAGCGCACACCAAACTGGCTTACGATAATGGCAATCGTTCCGGTGTTGGTGGCAGGACCGGTCATCAGGAAGATGAGGGCCGCGCCGGGACTGAATCCCTTGGCGACCAGGGCCGCTGCGATCGGTGTGCTGGCAGAGGCGCAGATGTAGAGCGGGATACCCACCAACACCATGACGGGATACGATATCCAGCGGGCGTACTCATAGGCCATGAGGTCGCTGGGTATTGCCAGGTAGATGACACCACCGAGCGCGACACCGACCAGCAGGGCGAACAGAATGTCGTCGGCGACGTCGACGAAGCCGTAACGCAGGATGTGTCGACAGACGGTCGCGAACGTGACGCCCCCGAGGTTCCGCTCCGTCGTGGAACTCGGGGGAGGCGTAACCTGGGAAGGCGCGAGGAACTCGCGGTAGAACTCAGGCTTGATCCATGTCGTGGTGCGGATTTGCCCCACGCTCTCGCCCAGGCGGCGCAGCCAGACCAGGAAGAAGCCCTTGAGTTCGCTCGCACTCACATAGCAGTCGTCGGCGCCCGGTATGAGTGGTTCGTGGCTGTGGCTGTGATCATGGCTGTGACCGTGACCGTGGCTGTGACCGTGGTGGTCATGACTCTCGTCTTCCGCAACTGTTTCGTCCGTGTCGCGATCGCGGATCAACCCGATGCAGAAGATGCCGGCCACCACACCCGTGACGAAGCTGACAACGGGTCTCACGATTGCAGGGATGAAGCCGAAGAATGCCTGGGTGACCAGAATCGAGTCCACTCCGGTCTCCGGAGCGGTGATCAGGAAGGACATGCACGATGAACGGGACGCTCCCTTGCGGCGCATCTCGGCCACGACCGGCACCACTGAACAACTGCAGAGCGGCATCGGCACACCGATGGCCGCGCTGGAAGAAACCGATTTGAGGCTGTCCGCCTGCAGCCACTTGAGCACGGCCTCGCGCGATATGAACACATGGATCAATCCCGCCAGAAACAGGCCAAGCAGGAGCATCGGCGCCAGAACGAGAAACGACGACCACAGGAAATCGAAGAACAGGGTCAACTGATCCATGACAGTGTGCCGTCCAGCGGCTTCCGATGCCTAAACCGTCTCCGAAAGTGGAGGATAAGTCAACGTCATCCAATGGGCTTCATGTGACTGCGTATCCTCCCTGACGCCGAAATTTCGGGCCATCGCGCAATGGCCGCAGGCGTCGGAGCAACCGATGCCCGCCACCGGAATCACGCATCGTCCAGACATCCGGCGATGGCGTCGCCCAGGGAGCGCATCATCTCGAACCACGCGTCCGGACCGGGTTCGAAATCGACACCGATCGGGTCGAGCTCCGCAATTCGCACCGTCGTTCCCTCGGTCAGGGTCTGCACAAGATCCGGTGGAAACTGGGGCTCGATGAAGACACAACGGATATCGTGTTCGACAAGGGCGGCGCGCAGTTCGACGAGTCGCTTCGTGCCGGGCGGGCGGCCCGGATCGACGGCGACGGCGCCCACACTGTTGAGACCGAATGCATGTTCGAAATACTGATAACCGTCGTGGAACACGACGAACGCGCGCTGTTTCACCGGCTCCAGTTGCTCCATGATCGACATTTCCAGCGAGGCGATGCGCTCCACCATCGCATCGGCGTTGCTGCGATAGATCTCGGCGCGGCCAGGGTCGGAGCGGATGAGCGCGTCGGCTGTGACTTCGACAATGCGGCTGGCGTTTCCGGGATCGAGCCAGATGTGCATGTCGAACTCGCCGTGTTCGTGGCCGTGATCGTCATGCTCGTCGACGTGTGCTTCCTTGTCTTCGTCGTGCTCGTCGGGCCACAGTCCGCCCTCGCGAGTGGGCAACAACTCCATCCTTGCCACTTCGTGCAAGGTGATGAGTTCGGCGTCGGCCCCGAGGTTCTCGATGGCGCGCTCAAGGAACATTTCCATGTTCTCGCCGATCCACACAATGAGATCCGCCGTGTTCAGCGCCTGCGCCTCGGACGGGCGCATCTGGTAGGTATGGGGTGATGCCGCGCCCGTGACCATCAGCCCGGGTTCACCGGTCTCTCCCATCACGCCGGAGACGAGGGAATGGACCGGCTTGATACTCACGATGACATCCGTGGCCTGCGCATGAGGCGCGGAAACGAAGGCAAGGGCGCACAGCGCGGCAAGGACCGCAACTTTGCGCACGGCCAGCGACCGCGCGGAACCCAAAAGGCACATGAAACCCCGCATGATATGTCTCCGGTTGGAATTGCAGGACGAGAGCCCTGCAGGGTCGTTTTCCGGCAATCCCCTGGCGATGTCTGCCCCTCTGGCTTCTCCGTACAGGTCAGAAATCACAGGGTCCCGTCGTTTGAGGCCTCCACCTCGGCCACGGTCACCGTCCTCCCCCGCTCGGGAAATCCGAACACCGCACGCCGGTTGTCGGACTCTTCATCGACGACCGCTCAAGTGTCGCATCCATCGATGCTCTACTCGTGCCTGTCGTTGAGCTCTCTCCGGCCACCGTTGCAACAGGGTAATATACAGGGGGCATCTTGCAAGACCCCCACGGCCGCCCCTGTCTGCATTGGAACCGGCTGACCTGCGCGACAAGGCACTCCACCGGCGCATGTCCCGACAACACTACGAAGCTGGCCGAAAACTCTTCCATTGCCCCGGATCCCCGATCCGTCCGAACGTGTGTAATGCGGAGGACGGAACCAGGCTCTGTTATCCGTTGCCGGAACTCTTGGACGAAATGGCGGAGGACGGACCGTGACTGAACCTTCCGGCGGCGGGCTGGATGGCCAGGTCGAGCGCGGTCAGGAAGGTCCGGCCGATCAGTTCCAGCTTTCGCACCAGGCCGATGCGTTCGGAAACCCCGGCCAGCTCGTCCGCAGACAGGACATGGCCGATCAGTCCGCAACCGTCTGCCAGAGTGACGATCACGATGTCCCTCGGGTCGGGAATCGTGTCTGTCAGGAGTACGTCCCGGATCCGCCCGAACAGCCCGCGCTCGACCGCTGCATTCGCGAGCGTGTAGTGCCGTGCCCCGAATATCCTGAGGAAGCGGTCGTCGCTCACATTCAGGACGCCGTTATCGACCAGCCGTGTCAGTGCGGTTTCGCGAATCGCGTCGGCATGGTGGGTCGCATGCTCCACCCAGTAGAGCGCGTCATGGGTCTGGTCGGCTTGCGCGATCTCGACGAGTATTGGATCAAGAAGAGGATCGCCGACCGGCGCCGCATCGATCAGGAACAGCCGCTCGGCATCGGTGTCGATGCGGTTCTCCAAAGCGAGGTCCATCAGGACCGCCCCACCCAGAGCGTAACGGACCAGCCATTCCGGGGCCCGCGACAGTGCTCCGTCCTCATCGCGGAGCAGGAGAAGGAACTCCTCGGCAAGTCTCATCATCCGGCCCCCGGAAGGAATATCGCCGACAAGAGGAAATAGAACATAACCGCGAGCACCGCTCCGACGGGAAGCGTCACCACCCACGATATGAAGATGCTGCGGACCACGCCCAGGTCAAGGGCGCCCAGCCCTCGCGCGAGGCCCACCCCCAGCACGGCGCCCACCAGCGTCTGGGTGGTCGAAACCGGCAACCCCGTGCCGCTCGCCACGACGACCGTCGACGCGGCGGCAAACTCGGCGGCAAATCCGCGGCTCGGCGTGAGCTCGGTGATCTTCCGCCCGATGGTCGCCATGACCCGATAACCGAACGTCGCCAGGCCAACCACGATTCCGGCCGCACCAACCAGCAGCACCCAGACCGGAACCGCCGACTTGGCGGCGACCCCGCCGGTCGACACCACGGCCACGATCGCGGCGACGGGCCCGATCGCGTTGGCAACGTCGTTGGAGCCATGCGCAAAGGCCATGCCCGACGCGGTCACGATCATGAGGATGCCGAACACCTTCTCGACGTCATTGAACCGCGATTGCCCCCCTGTGGGAGCCTCGAGGCTCCGGAAGCGCAATCGGTTGATGACCAGTCGGCAAACGACGGCAACAATGCCGGCCATGAGCACCGAGTACAGGATCGCTATCGGCATGCTCAGATCCAGGCCGACATGCTTCAGGCCCTTGACGAAGGTGACGGTGGCGGTCACGAGCACTGCGGCGAAGATGTAGACGGGCACATACCGTCGGGCCTGGATGGCCGGATCGTCCTTGTTGAAGATCAGCCACTGCACGCTCAGCACCAGGAGAAACGCGATTATTCCGGCGATCACCGGGGTGACCACCCAACTCGCTGCGATCGTTGCCACGTCCCACCAGTGAACGGCCTCGACGCCGATTGCGACCAGGGCAAACCCGATGATGGCTCCGACGATCGAGTGCGTGGTCGATACGGGCCAGCCGAACCTGGAGGCGACCGTCAGCCAGGCGGCAGCCGCCAGAAGCGCAGACAGCATGCCGACGACCAGCAGATCGGGATCGTGATCGAGAGCCTCGACGTCGATGATGCCCTTGCGGATCGTCGACGTGACCTCTCCGCCGGCAAGAAACGCCCCGAGGAACTCGAACGTCCCGGCTATCACGATGGCACCGCCGACCGTGATCGCGCCTGAGCCGACGGACGTTCCCATCGAGTTTGCCACGTCGTTGGCGCCGATCGCCCAGGCCATGTAGAGACCGGCGACGATTGCCGCAACCAGAATGATTGTCAGGCTCATGTCCAAGGAGAACGACTCCCGGGGTCTGTGCCGCTCTGCATGGGCGTTCCAACGCAAGTACAACCCGAGTTCGACGTACACGCGTACACGACGGGGAAAAAGCATATCACACGGGTGGCGGGCGTGGTAACCAACTGCCGAAGGGCGTCCCGATCGTGCCTCCTGACCACTCGAACCGCCGGACGATGAACGCCACTATGCAACCTGCGTCCGGCTTGGGCGGCAGCACCGGTACCGCTTGCGGTTGCCTCGGTCACACTGGCGGAAAGCACAAGGCGTGTGCCTTCGAATCTCCGTTCGCACCGGTTCCGGCGTTCATCATGCTCAATGAGGTTTCGGGTATGGCGATGATTCCGGGCAACTCCGTCGTGCTGATGTCCATCCGAACGATGAGAAGACTGTCGAGTCGTAAGCGGCGGCTTGGCGCACTGATCGAGGCCGTGCCCCGTCATGGGGATCCGGAGGTGGTCATCGCCCGACCGGAAACTGTGGTCGAGGGCCTCGCGCGGGCCATCGACGACATGCGGGCCGGCCCGTACAAGGCCCAGGCCTGCGAACGCTGAACGGCATCCTGCGAGTTCGGCCCTGTCTCAGCAGAGCGTGCCGTCCTTGCGCGTGAAGCGCCACTTGCCGTCCGCGCCCATCGCAGCCTGAATGTCGTCTTGTGGATAGCGGCCCTCGTCGCCTTCCGGGCGGTCGCCGATTTCGAGGATCACAAGGTCCCGGTCGCCGCGGTTGAGGATGTGGTGAGCCCCGCCCCGGGCCGGGAAGCCGGCACACATGCCGGGCGAGAGCCGTGTCTCGCCGGAAGGTGTTGCCAGCACCGCCTCACCCTCCAGCACATGGATCAGCTCGTCCTGTTGGCTGTGTGTGTGCATCAGCGCGGACTCGCCGCCCGGCGCGATCGTCGTCAGGTTCACGCCCAGATTTTTCAGGCCGAGGAAATCTCCCAGCATCCGCTTCTCCCGCCGCGTCATACGGCTGGCAAACGGCTCCGGGTAGTTCGACGGTTTCGTCCGGGGCGGTACGTCTACAGCCGCAATTGCCACCGGCGCCTTGTTGTTGGTCAACGTTCATCTCCTTGTTACTCGATGGCGGACTGCGAGCCTTTCAATCCGGGGACAGATGACACGAACCACACGACCGACACCAATGTTGGTGAGGGCTGGCGAGCGCACAAAGTCGAAGAGGGTCGGATCCAGACCGGCGAAGACCTCTCTCCCGTTCGGGATGACGGAACCATTGACCTGGACCTGCATTGCAAGGCTGCCTTCGGAAACCACACTCAAGGTTGTCGCACGGTGCGGTGCCGCGTTTTCCTTGCCATGGCAGGTGATCCATGACCTGAGCGATCACGAGCTTCGACCTACGTGGGCTTCCCCTGGTGGGTCCAATTGGCCAAGGGTGCTCCTGACGTCAGGTCAGGTTCAAGTCGACGACTCACAGGATGGAATTATTCGGCCTGTGTACAACAACTTACACAATACAAGGCCAACAACGTTGGGACACTGGTAGCAAGTCCCAAGAAAGCGACCCTGTGCGCCACGGGCTTTCAGGCTTCGGGCACCGCCACCTGGTTCTGCCGGCACGCTGCGTGAAGCGTGTTGACCAGAAGGCAGGCAATGGTCATCGGTCCGACACCACCGGGGACCGGCGTGATGGCGCCGGCCACCTTCACCCCTTCGGCGAAGCAGACATCGCCGACGAGCCGTGTCTTACCGTCATCGCGGGCCATGCGATTGACACCGACATCGATGACCGTGGCGCCCGGCCTGATCCAGTCACCGCGCACCATCTCGGGACGGCCAACAGCAGCCACCACGATGTCGGCCCGGCGCACCACATCCGCAAGATCGCGGGTGCGCGAGTGGGCAATCGTGACCGTGCAGTGATCCTGGAGAAGCAGTTGCGCCATGGGCTTGCCGACGATGTTCGAGCGACCGACGATCACCGCATTGGCGCCTTTCAGGCCGTCAGTTCCGAGATGTTCGCGCAACAGGATTTGGCAGCCCAGCGGCGTGCATGGGACCATCGCCTCCTGGCCTGACGACAGGCGGCCGGTGTTGATGGCATGGAAGCCGTCAACATCCTTGAGAGGATCGATGGCATCGATGACGTGGTGTTCGTCGATCTGGTCGGGCAACGGCAGCTGGACCAGGATTCCGTTGACCTCATCCGAGGCATTGAGTTCGGCGACCCTGGCAAGCACCTCGTCAGCTGTCGAAGATGCCGGCATGCGGAACTCGAAACTCTCCATGCCCGCTTCCCGGGTCGCTTTCCCCTTGCTCCGGACATAGACCTGGCTGGCCGCGTCCTCGCCAACGAGGACAACGGCAAGTCCGGGCTTCACCCCGGTGGTGGTCGTGAGCCGTGCCACCCGAGCCGCGACATCCTGGCGCACCTTCAGGGCGATTGCCTTGCCGTCAATGATCGTTGCCTCACCCATGGTCAGCGCTCCGTCGCCTCTGTCTTCCACAAGGGCACCCATAATGAACCGCCCGCCGCGCCGTCAAGGAAGGATCAACCGCGGGTGGTCACCACGCGCGAGGACGCAAGACCAGCATGTACACCCTGATCGATGAGGCCCGCCAGCCCGTGGCCTTCACCCTCACGATCGGTCAGCCCCACGATCTTGTCGGGGTCGGGGCGCTCCTCGTGAAGGTCCCCGCAGCGAGGCGGCCGATCGCTGACAGGGTCTGCGATGCCCGCAAGTCTTGCGGCTGGCTTGCCAGATGCGGTTGAAAACGTGGGCCAGGACGATGGATGTACACCGCTACTTCAGAAGTTCCATCTCGACGCGAGTCGAGATCCGCTCGTTCAGCTCCTGGATCATGGATCCCGCATTGGCATGAACGAAGTGTGTGAACTCTCCGGTTTTCAGCATCGCGCGTGCACCGGCATCCGAATCGAGGAAGTCCTTGAGAGCCTGAAGTTCATCCATCTCGAAGGTCTGTGTCGCAGCAGTGATCATGAGCGTTTCCATCTTCGGACGGATCTGTTCCATCTCCTCCCAGCTGACCTCGAGGAGCAAACGGTCCCCTCGCGACGCCCTTGACGTCGCTTACATGGATCCGCCGCCGTTCTAGCGAATCGAGATCGCCATCTCGGCCAGCAAGCGGCGCGCGAAGCCGATCAGGACGAGGGCGATCAGCGGCGAGACATCGATACCGCCAAGATTACCGAACAGGCGGCGCAGGATCTGCCGTATGGGAGCCAGGACCGGCTCGGTGACTTGCCACAGGAAGCGACCGATCTGGCCGACGAACGGCTGGCGTGTGTTGATGACGTTGAATGAAGCCAGCCAGCTCAGGATGACGTGCAGGATGAGAATCCAGAAGTAGATGCTGAGAAGGGAATCAGCCAACCAGAAGATGGACTGCATGGAACCTGCCTCTCCCTTGTCAACCGAAGCGGGCGAGAAAGCCCGCCAGGCGCTTCATGCCCTTGCCGAACACCCGCGGCGTATAGAAGGAACCCGCTGCCCGCTTGCTGATCTCGCCCAGCGTCGGATAGGGCGCGATCATCCCCGCCACGGCGCCGATCTTCAAGCCCGACCCGATCGCCAGGACCCAGGGCGCGATCAATTCCCCGGCATGAGCGGCAACAATGGTCGCTCCCAGGATCCGGCCACGTGGTGTGGTCACGACCTTGATGAGTCCCCTGGTCCTGCGCTCGGCAATGGCGCGGTCGTTCTCGGCACAGGAAAACCTGAGAACGGTGACGGTCCCGTGCCGCTTGCGTGCCGCCTCTTCCGTCAGACCGACATGGGCCAGTTCCGGGTCCGTGTAGGTCACCCACGGGAATGCGTCGAGATTTACCTTCGCCGGAAAGCGCAACAGGGCATTCCTGATGACGATGCCTGCGTGATAGCTGGCCAGATGCGTGAACTGGAACCCGCCCGCGCAGTCGCCGATGGCAAAGACCCGCCGGTTGGTGGTGCGCAATCGGCGGTCCACCCGAATGCCGCTCCGGTCATGCGCGATACCGGCCGTATCAAGGCCCAGATCGGCGATGTCGGGGCGGCGTCCGGCAGCCACCAGGAGATGGGTTCCCTCGAAGACAAGGGCCTGGTCGTTCCTGTCGCATGAAACGGAGATACTGCCTGCCTCTCCCGACACCTCCCGGATGGCGACATGCTCGATGATCTCGATGCCGTCGTCCGCCATGCTCGCCTTCACGACAGCGGTGAGCTCGGGATCGTCATGGGGCAGCAGGGGGCCCATGTCGAGGACCGTCACGCGGCTGCCCAGGCGGCGATGGGCCTGGGCCATCTCGGAACCGATCGGACCACCGCCGATGACAATCAGGTGCTCCGGCAGCACCCGATTGTCGAACAGTGTCTCGTTGGTGAACGAGGGCACGGAATCAAGACCGGGGATGGGAGGAACCACCGCCCTTGATCCCGTGGCGATGACGAAACGGCGTGCGTGGATCGTCCGTCCTGCCACCTCCACGGATTTCGGTGAGACAAACCGGGCGTGGCCGGTGATGACATCAACACCGAAACTCTGGTAGCGCTCCACGGAATCGTTGGGCTCGATGGTGGCAATGATGTCGCGCACGTGCCGGTTGACCGCCGCAAAGTCGATCTCCGGCTCATGGGGCGTGATCCCGAAGCACCCGGTGTGGCGCATCGCGTGGGCGGCCTTGCCTGCCGCAAGCAGGGCCTTGGACGGCACACAGCCGGTGTTGAGGCAGTCACCGCCCATCCGCAAGCCCTCGATGAGCACCACCCTGCGGCCCATGTGGGATGCCGCGTAGGCGGTGACGAGCCCTCCCGAACCGGCCCCGATGACACAGATGTCGACGCTGTCGCTGGCCGTCGTCATCCGGAAATCCTACCGCCGGGCCCTGATTTTCCGGACCACCACGGGCACCAGGGCGATCACGGCCAGGCCGGCCAGGCCGACGACGATCTCGGTCGACACGGCGTTCTCCAGGGAGAACTCGGCCCCTGTCTCGAACACCTCGCCCAGTCCGTCGCCAATCACGTTGTAGACCGCGGTGCCGGGAATGATGCCGATGAAGGTCGTCAGCATGTACATGCCGGTTCTCACACCGAGAAAGGCCGGCAGGAGATTGACCACCCAGAACGGAAAGACGGGCAGCAGTCTGAGAAAGAGAAGGTAGTTGAACTCGCCGTCGCGAAATCCCTCCTCCATGCGGCCGGCGAACGGTTTGACGCGCTCCCACAGAGCCTCGCCGACCGATGTGCGGGCGACGAGAAAGACCGCCGTCGCGCCTGCCGTCGCGCCGACAACGGTCAGGACGGTCCCGAGGAGCCAGCCGAAGAGAAAGCCGCCGAGCAGGGTGACAAGGGAGGCGGCGGGAAACGAGATGCCGGTCAGGAAAGCGTAGGCAAGGACATAGACCACCACCGCCAGCACCAGGTTGCCCTCCACGAAGGCGCTCAGCTCGGCGTGATGCGCTTGCAGGGTCTCGAAATTGACCTGCCTGTGAACTCCGCTGGCGAACAGGGCAATCAGCAGCGCGGCCACCACCAGAACCGGGAGCAGTCGCCTGAGCCGCCTTACAGTCGTAGATTGCTGAACCATCACACGCCACCCCGCCTCGGCCACCTGTCATGACACACTAGCGGCATGGCATCTGGGAGGAAATGTCATCATTGACTTCGACCGACCCCTCACCTAATACAGCAGCGCCGCTCGCACCCCGTCCGGTGCGCGGTCGATGCCTGGAGTACCGACGGTGAAACGCACATTCCAGCCCAGCCGCATTGTACGGAAACGACGTCATGGCTTTCGTGCGCGCATGAAGTCCGTTGGCGGACGTGCCGTGCTGGCGCGTCGGCGTGCGAAAGGCCGCAAGCGCCTGTCAGCCTGACTTCATGTCTGTCGATGTCGTGCGCCTCAAACGGAGAAGCGACTATCTTCGCGTGGCGGCAACGCGACTGAAGGCGGTCACTCCGGGAATCATCGTCCAGGCAGCGCCAAGGGAAGACGACGCAATCGGTGTCGGAATTACGGCGAGCCGCCGGGTCGGCAATGCCGTCCGGCGCAACCGGGCGCGGCGCCGGCTGAAGGCCCTCGCCCCGCCGGTTCTCTCCCGGTCCGGCCGCAGGGCGACCGACTATGTCCTGATCGCCCGCCCTGAAACCGTCCATCGTCCCTTCGCCCGGCTCGTCGGCGACCTCGAAAAGGCGCTCACCCGCCTTGGGAATGCCGCGCCACGGTCATGAGAAGCGCCGCCTCATCCGTGCTTCAGGCCTTCATCCTGATCTACCGGTATGGCATATCGCCCTGGACACCGGCGTCGTGCCGCTATCTGCCGACCTGTTCTGCCTATGCCAGTGAAGCGGTCCGCCGCCACGGTCCACTGAGGGGCACCTGGCTGGCGCTCCGCCGTATCGCACGGTGCCACCCCTTTGCCGGAAGCGGCTACGATCCGGTTCCAGAGAAAGCGATCGAGCGATGATGCCCCAGGAACAGAGGAACGTGTGGCTTGCCACGGCAATCATTCTCCTGATGTTCATTGCCTGGCAGTTCTTCTACGAACTCCCGAGAATCGAGCGGGAACAGGAGTCTCTCGCGCGCCAGCAGGAACTCTCGGCCACGCAGGACGATTCCACCCTGCCCCAGGTCTCCACGTCCTCGATCGGCGGGGAGGAATCCGTTGTCAGGGAGTTCACCCGGGCGGAAGCTCTGGCGGAGTCGCCCCGCATTACCATCCGGACGCCGAGTCTGAGCGGCTCCATCGCCCTTGTTGGCGGACGCATCGACGATCTCACGCTCCTCGACTACCGCATGGAGGTCGGACCGGACTCGCCGGACGTCATCCTGCTGTCACCGGTGGGAGGACCATCCTCCTACTTCACCGAGTTCGGCTGGCTCGACGGGGGCTCCGGCGCGACCCTGCCGGATTCGACCTCCACGTGGCAGGCCGGTAACGTCGCGCTGACACCTGAAACACCCGTCACGCTTTCCTGGAACAATGGTGAGGGCCTGGTCTTCGAACGGACCTTCGCGATCGACGAGCATTCCATGTTCACGGTGACCCAGAGTGTCACCAACCAGGGTGGGGGAACCGTCTCCCTTCTGCCCTACGGCCGGATCAAGCGGTACGGGACACCACCGACGCTGGGATTCTACATCCTGCACGAGGGGCTGATCGGAGTCCTCAACGAGACCCTTGAGGAAATCGACTACGACGATCTGTCGGACCCTGACGATCCCGAGGAAATCTCGTTCGACAGCCCGAACGGATGGCTCGGCATCACCGACAAGTACTGGCTTGTGGCGTTGATACCCGACCAGAGCGATCCGTTCCGTGGCCGCTTCCTCCATCACCTCCAGGGAGGAACAACGGACACCTACCAGGCGGACTTCTACCGCAGCCCGCTCACCGTGGCTCCGGGCATGACGGTCACCGCCGAGGATCGCCTGTTCGCAGGCGCCAAGGTCGTGACCGAACTCGACAACTATGCCGAAGCCTTCAACATCCCGCTCTTCGACCGGGCGGTGGATTTTGGCTGGTTCTACTTCCTCACGAAGCCCATTTTCTTTGTCCTGCTGTGGCTCAAGGATTCGATCGGAAACTTCGGTCTCGCCATCCTGGCGCTCACCGTCATCATCAAGATCATCTTCTTCCCCCTGGCCAACAAGTCCTACCGGTCGATGAGCAAGATGCGCAAGCTGGCGCCGAAGATGAAGGAGCTGCGCGAGCGTTTCGGTGACAACAAGCAGAAGATGCAGCAGGAGCTGATGGCCCTCTACCGCCAGGAGAAGGTCAACCCGGCTTCGGGCTGTCTACCGATCCTGGTGCAGATTCCGGTCTTCTTTGCTCTCTACAAGGTGCTGTTCGTCACCATCGAGATGCGGCACGCACCGTTCTACGGCTGGATCGAGGATCTCTCCGAACCCGATCCGACGGTGATCTGGAATCTCTTCGGACTGCTTCCCTTCGATCCCGGTGTCTTCCTGCCACCCTTCCTGATGATCGGCGCCTGGCCGTTCCTGATGTCCTCGACCATGTGGCTGCAGCAGAGGATCAGTCCGCAGCCACCGGACCCCACCCAGGCAAAGATCTTCATGTTCCTGCCTCTCATCTTCCTCTTCATCTTCGCTACCTTCCCGGCGGGGCTGGTGATCTACTGGACGTGGAACAATCTGCTCTCCATCGCCCAGCAGTGGTTCATCATGAAACGGGAGGGCGTAGACTAGGCCCCATTGCCGTCATCTGGAGATATGATGTCGGAGGATCTCGTCTACATGAGCGCGGCGGCTCTGGTCTCGGGCTACCGCGGCAAACGCTTCACTCCCCTGGACGTTCTCGACGCCACGCTCAGCCGTATCGAGGCGATCGAGCCTCTCCTCAATGCCTGGCAGCTGGTGGACGCCCGGGCCGCCCGGCGCGACGCCCGGACCTCCGCAAGGCGATGGGCTGCGGGAGAGCCGGCGGGGGTCCTCGACGGCGTCCCGGTTGCCATCAAGGACGTCACCGAAACCCGGGGCTGGCCGACACTCAATGGCTCGCTCGCCATTTCTCCCGAAGGGCCGTGGCCCGATGATGCGATCGTGGTGGAACGCCTGCGGGCTCACGGGGCCATCATCGTCGGCAAGACGACGACGCCCGAGTTTGCCTGGAAGGGAACCACGGATAGCAGGCTTCACGGCATCACTCGCAACCCCTGGAATCCTGACTGGACGCCATGCGGCTCAAGCGGCGGCTCGGCGGCTGCCGTGGCTTCCGGCATGGTCGCCATCGCCACGGGGACCGATTCCGGAGGCTCCATCCGTGGACCAGCCAGTTTTTGCGGCGTGGTCGGGTTCAAGCCGAGTTTTGGCAGGGTTCCCGTATGGCCGGCGAGCCCGATGATGACCCTTGAGCATGTAGGCCCGATCACCCGCACGGTGCACGATGCGGCCCTTGCGCTCACGGTGATGGCGGGTCACGACCCGCGCGACGGCTATGCGCTGACCGGTCCGGCGCCCGATGTCCTCTCGGGACTCGAACGCGGTGTCAGGGGCTTGCGTATCGCCTGGTCGGCGGATCTCGGCTTCGCCACCGTCGATCCCGTGGTCAGGCGCATTGCCGGTCGCGCCGCCCGAGAGGTGTTCACCGCGCTCGGAGCCCGGGTCACCCGTATCAGACCCGATATCGGCGATCCTTCACGGATGGCCGATGTCCTTTCCGATTCCCTTGCCGCCGCCGTGGCACGACGCCTCGCCCCCCGGACACCGGACGAACCCGTTCTCCTTGCCGCGGCGAAGCGCGGTAACCGCCTGAGCGCCCTCGACCTCCTCGAGGCCGAGGCCGCCCGCCGCGATCTCACCTGGCGTCTCGAGGCGCTCATGAGCCGCCACGATCTTCTCGTCCTGCCCACCCTGGGGACAACACCCTTTTCCGCCGAGCGCTCGGCGCCCGAGGGGTGGAAGCGGTCGCAACGCCAGAGCGGGGCCGGATGGATGGCGACCACGTTTCCCTTCGACCTCACCGGGCAGCCCGCCATCTCCCTTCCCTGCGGCTTCACGAAAGGCGGTGCCCCGGTGGGCTTGCAGATCGTCGGACCTCGAGGTGGGGATGCCCTTGTGCTGCGTGCCGCAAGGGCATTCGAAGAGGCCTGTCCCTTAACTGCCCGGCGACCGCCCACAGGGTAATGCCGCATCGGCCACCTCCGGGATGGCTGCGCCCCTTTACATGCCTTCGATCACGCCGCATGCAATGCGCCCTCCGGCTCCGCCGATGGGCTGTGTCGTGTGATCATCCGGACTGTCGTGGATGATGACAGCCGAACCGTCCGCGTCGAGCAGTGCGGGCAGGTCGCCACCTTTCAGCGACACCCGTGTGGTGAAGAACTCGGCGCGGGCCGAGCCGTCCGCCGCAGCATGGAGATTGGGCAGATCGCCACTGTCACCGCCTCCGGGATTGAGCAGACCGTGCGGAACACCGTTAGGATTGACATGGCCTCCGGAAGCCTTGAAGTCGGGAGAACAGGATCCGACGGCATGCAGATGGATGCCGTGACCGCCAGGCGGCAACTCCGTGACATCGACCGAAATCAGTACGCCGGCAGGCGCCTGCCGGAACGTCACGGAGCCGATGTCCGTTCCTTCGGCATTGGTGATTCCGGCCACAGCCATGTCGGCCGCCGACGCACCGGAAACCGAGACAAGCAGGACAAGAGCGCCGATCGTGCGGTAAAGCAGTCGGGTGTTCATGACCCCATTCTCCCGAGTTTGACACTTCCATTCGAATATACCCCGTCAAGGGAAGCCCGGCAGCGTTCGATTCATCCGACGTCTTCGAGTTCGGCATCGCCGGGAACCTGCCGGATGGAGTCCATGCTGTGGAAATGATGCGAAGACCTGTTGCGATGGACGCCAGCGGGGCCCGGGAATAGTGTCGAGACTGGCACCGGGGCCTTGAACGTTGGCGCGGTCGGGATTGACGTCGCATGAACCTTGAACCGAGTGCGGAACAGACGGCCATGTTCGACATGGCCCGCGCATTCGCACGTGACCGTCTGGCACCCGTGGCCCGGGATCTCGAGGAGGCCGGGACCATACCGCGATCCCTGCTTCGCGAAGCCGGAGAACTCGGCCTGGGAGGTCTGTTTGTCGCCGGAGAATTCGGGGGTGCGGGGCTTTCCCGGCTTGACGGCACTTTCGTGTTCGAGGCCCTGGCCGCCGGATGTCCCTCGATCGCGGCCTACGTCTCCATCCACAACATGTGTGCGGCCATGATCGACCGGTTCGGCTCACCTGACCAGTGCGCACGATGGCTTCCCGGACTCGTGACCCTGGATCTCGTCGCCGCCTATTGCCTGACCGAACCCGGCAGCGGTTCCGATGCCGCCGCCCTCGTCACAAGCGCCCGCGCTGACGGCGATTGTCTTGTGCTCAACGGCACCAAGAGCTTCATCTCCGGCGCCGGACTTGCCGACCTCTACCTCGTCATGGCACGCACCGGCAATGCGGGTGCGCGAGGCATCTCCTGCATCGTCGTCGAGGCCGGCACCCCCGGCCTTGGTTTCGGTGCGCCGGAAGAGAAGATGGGATGGCGGGCACAGCCCACGGCCGACGTGATCATGGACGACTGCCGCGTCGAGGCCGGCAACCTCGTGGGCGAGGCCGGCGCCGGTTTCCGCCAGGCGATGGCGGGTCTCGACGGTGGCCGTCTCAACATCGCTGCCGTCTCCCTTGGCGCGGCCCAGGAAGCCCTTGACCGCACCATCGCCTACATGAGCGGGCGCCGCGCCTTCGGCGCCACCCTCGATCAGTTCCAGGCCCTGCAGTTCAGGCTGGCCGACATGGCGACGGAACTCGAGGCATCGCGCAGCCTGCTGCGTCAGGCCGCGTGGAAGCTCGATCATGGCGCCAGCGATGCCACGGTGCAGTGCGCCATGGCCAAGCGATTCGTCACCGACACCGCGTTCCGCGTGGCCAACGACGCCCTGCAGCTCCACGGAGGCTACGGCTATCTCGCGGATTACGGAATCGAGAAGACCGTGCGCGATCTCAGGGTGCACCAGATACTCGAGGGAACCAACGAGATCATGCGCCTCATCATCAGCCGTGCACTGACCGGTCCGCGTGCGTGACAGGGGATCTCCGGACATGGCGTGAGAGAGGCCTCGGCCGCCTCGTGCTTGACCGCCCCTGGGCTCTCAATGCCCTCACCCACGCCATGATCGGGGAGCTCCTCGAGGTGCTCGTCGCATGGAGAGATGACGACGGCGTGACCGGCGTCGTCATCGAGGGAAGCGGTGACAAGGCGTTCTCGGCGGGCGGCGACATTCAGGGCCTGTGGCAACACGGCAAGCGCGGGGATCACGCTTTCGGACGCGCTTTCTGGCGCGACGAATACCGCCTCGACCGGGTGGTCGCTCGCTATCCCAAGCCCTTTGTCGCACTCATGGACGGCATCGTGATGGGCGGCGGCGTGGGCGTGTCCGCCCACGGATCGCATCGCATCGTGACCGAGCGGTCCGTCGTCGCCATGCCGGAGGTGTCCATCGGATTCCTCCCCGATGTCGGTGGCACCTGGATCCTGTCACGCGCACCGGGGAGACTGGGCGAGTATCTCGCGATGACGGCCACGCGCCTGGGTCCGGCGGATGCCATCGATGCCGGTTTTGCCGATCGCTTCATGCCCTCCGGCGCACTCCGGGAGACGGTGAGACGCCTGGAGACACATGGGACCAGCGCCGTCGACTGTCTCGCCCGCACACCGCCCGCAGGTGTCCTCGGCCCGAACCTCGACGAGATCAACGAGACGTTCTCCGAGCCCGATGGTCCGGCCATCGTCGCCCGGCTGGAGAGGTCTTCCTCCCCATGGGCACGCGAGGCTGTCGGCGCCATCCGGCGTCATTCGCCGCTGTCGGTCACCTGTGCACTCGAGGCCGTGCGCGCGGCACGCCGCCTGGCAGATCTTGAAAGCTGCCTTGCCATGGAGTTCCGCTTCGCCTGGCGAGCCACGCAGCAGACCGACTTCCTCGAGGGCATCCGTGCTGCGATCATCGACAGGGACCGCCGTCCGCGCTGGCGGCATGCCCGTCTCGAGGAGGTCTCGCCCGCCGAGGTCGCCGCCCTGTTCGCGCACCTCGGAGACGAGGAACTTGATTTGGAAGGAGATGCGACAAGATGACGTCGATCGGATTCATCGGCCTCGGCAACATGGGCGCGCCCATGGCAGGCAATCTGGAGGCAGCAGGGCTTGATGTCACCGGCCACGACGTGGCGGAGAGAGCCCGCACCGCGGCCCGTGCGAAAGGACTCGACATCGCCGACAGCGCGACCGAGGCGACTGCAGACCGCGATATCGTCATCACCATGCTGCCGGACGGCGCCGCCCTCCTCGAGGTCTACCGCACGATCGTGGCCGAAGTGCGTGCGGGCACGATCCTGATGGACTGTTCGACGGTCGACATCGATTCGGCACGACAGGCCCATGACCTGGCGGCGGAACGGAACCTGCCGTCGGTCGATGCGCCGGTCTCCGGAGGCATCGCCGGCGCCGAGGCGGGAACGCTCACCTTCATGGCCGGCGGGGATCCAGCCGCCTGCGAGGCCGTGCGTCCACTGCTCGACATCATGGGCCGTACGATCGTCCGGTGCGGTGGCCCGGGATGCGGCCAGGCGGTCAAGATATGCAACAACATGATCCTCGGAATCTCGATGATCGGCGTATGCGAGGCACTCACCCTCGCACGCAAACTCGAACTCGAGCCCGAGCGCGTGTTCGACGTCGTTTCGACCTCGTCGGGATCGTGCTGGTCGATGAACAGCTATTGTCCCCTTCCGGGCGTCGGGCCCGAAAGTCCGGCCGATCACGGCTATGCGCCGGGATTTGCCGCCGCCCTCATGTTCAAGGACCTGGGACTGAGCCAGCAGGCGGCGGCTTCGGTGGATGTCGCCACCCCGATGGGAGCGATGGCCGCATCCGTCTATGAGGCCATGGTGGCGTCGGGCAGCGGCCACCTCGACTTTTCGGCCGTCATCCGGCATGTCCGGTCGCTGGCCAGGGAGTGATCGAGCATGCCGGAGTACGTCATCGTCGAACGCGACCGCAACGTCCTGCTCGTCCGTCTCAACCGGCCTCAGGCACTCAATGCCCTCGACACCGCCCTCGCCAGGGACGTCGTCGCCGTCCTCGCAGAGGCCGATCGCGACCCCGGCATCGGCGCCATGGTCATCACCGGCTCCGAAAAGGCCTTTGCTGCCGGCGCCGACATCAGGGAAATGGCTGACAAGGACTTCGCAGCCGTCTTCGGCGACGACCTCTTCGCCGAGTGGGACCGCCTCGGCTCCCTGCGGACCCCCACCATTGCCGCTGTCGCCGGCTATGCCCTGGGCGGCGGATGCGAACTCGCGATGATGTGCGATATCATCATCGCCGCCGACAGCGCCCGGTTCGGCCAACCGGAATTGAGGCTCGGCGTCATTCCCGGCATGGGCGGCACGCAGCGCCTTGCCCGCGCGGTCGGCAAGGCAAAGGCCGTCGATCTCATCCTGACCGGGCGCATGATGGACGCCGAGGAAGCCGAACGGTCGGGGCTGGTGGCGCGTGTCGTGCCCGCCGACCGGCTGATCGACGAGGCTCTCGGGGTGGCGCATGCCATTGCCGGACACGGCCGCCTCGCCACGCGCATGGCCAAGGAGGCGATCAACCGCGCCTTCGAGACCTCGCTCGCCGAGGGTCTCGCCTTCGAGAAGCGCGCCTTCCAGTCCCTCTTCGCCACCGATGACCAGAGCGAAGGCATGGCCGCCTTCATCGAAAAACGCCAGCCGGACTTCACGAATTCCTGATGGTCAGTCTCTCAGGAGTTCGTTGATCGACGTCTTGGCGCGCGTCCTTTCATCGACTTGCTTGATGATGACGGCACAGTAGAGCGAGGGGCCTCCCGGAACCTTCGGCGGCAGGGACCCCGGCACCACCACCGAACCGGCAGGCACGCGTCCGGTGATGACATCCCCCGTTTCGCGATGAACGATCCGGGTTGAGGCGCCGATGAAGACACCCATGGAGAGCACCGAACCCTTCTCGACGATGACTCCTTCGACAACCTCGCTGCGGGCGCCGATGAAACAGTCGTCCTCGATGATCACGGGCGCGGCCTGCAACGGTTCGAGGACGCCACCGAGACCCGCACCTCCGGAAATGTGACAGTTGCGGCCCACCTGGGCACAGCTGCCGACGGTGGCCCACGTGTCCACCATCGTCCCCTCGCCGACGAAGGCGCCGACGTTGACAAAGCTCGGCATCAGCACGACGCCGGGAGCGACAAAAGCGCCGTGACGGACGATGGCGTGGGGGACCGCACGGAATCCGGCGGAGGCGAACCTCGCCTCGTCCCACCCCTCGAACTTGTTGTCGACCTTGTCGTACCAGTTGGCACATTTGCCCGGCGCACCGGGGATGGTCCTCGTCTCGGTCAGCCTGAAGGAGAGCAGAACTGCCTTCTTCAGCCACTCGTTGATGATCCAGCCGTCGGCGCCCGGCTCGGCAATGCGGCATGTGCCGGAATCCAGCAACTCCATGGCCTTGAAGACGGCGTCCCTCACCTCTCCGGTGGTCGCCGTGTTGATCGTCGCCCGGTCCTCCCAGGCCTCCTCGATTGCGGTCTGAATGTCATGCGCCATCGGGAACCCCCCTTGCGGCTGGTGTCGGCGGGACGAGGGCTGCAAGCCAGCCGGTGAGATCCTCTGTCAGATGGTCGACGTAGTCGTCAACAGTGTCTGTTCGATCCCCGACCAGGACCGTCGTCATGCCGAGATCCTTGGCCGGCTTGAGATTGCGGGCGATGTCCTCGAAGTAGATCGCCCGCCGGGGATCAACCGCGTGGCGGTCGATGAAGGTCCGGTAGACAACGGGATCGGGCTTCGGGATGTAGCCCGATGCGACGATGTCGAACACGGCCTCGAAACAACCGGCGATTCCCAGGCGTTCGATGGCGCGCCGGGCATGGGGCACGTCACCGTTTGTGAAGATCAGCTTGCGCCCGGGCAAGCCTGCGAGTGTCCGGGCAAGGTCCGGATTTTCCGGTATTGGCGACCAGTCGATGTCATGAACGAAGGCGAGGTACTCGGCCGGATCGCAGTCGTGGATCTCCATCAGGCCGTTCAGCGTGGTGCCGTGTTCCACGAAGTACTTCTTCTGGAGCACTCGCGCGCGATCGCGTTCCAACCCGAGAAACTCCGCGACGAAGAGAGTCATGCGTTCACTGACCTGGTCAAAGAGGCCGAACCGGGGGGAATAGAGCGTGTTGTCCAGATCGAAGATCCAGGTGTCCACGTTCCCGACAATGCGTTCGGCGGCGGTCACGCGTTGATCTTCGTGCCGGTGCCGTTTTCCGTGAACAGCTCGAGCAGCAGGACGTGGGGAATGCGGCCGTCAAGGATGTAGGCGGCGCCGACGTCGTTCTCCAGGGCCTTCAGACAGGTCTCGAGCTTCGGAATCATGCCGCCGGTGATCGCTCCGGTGCTGAACAGCTCCCTGGCTTCCAGGCGCGACATTTCGGAGATGAGCGTGCCCTGGCTGTCGAACACCCCTGGAACATCGGTGAGCAGCAACAGCTTCGGCGCCTTCAGCACCTCGGCGATGGCACCGGCCGCGGTGTCGGCGTTGATGTTGTAGGTATCGCCGTTGTCGGCAATGCCGACGGGAGCGATGACGGGTATGGCCTGGGTGTGGTCCAGCATCGTCAGGATGTCGGCATTGACCTTCTCGGGCTCGCCGACGAACCCGAGGTCGACCACCCTCTCGATGTTCGAATCGGGATCACGGACCGTGCGTTCAACCTTGCGGGCCTGCAGAAGACGCCCGTCCTTGCCTGAAATGCCGATCGCAAGACCTCCCTCGGCATTGATCGACGACACGATCTTCTTGTTGATGGAACCGGCAAGGACCATCTCCACCACGTCCATGGATCGCTTGTCCGTGATTCGCAGTCCGTCGACGAATGTCGACTCGATCGCCAGGTCGTCGAGCATGGAACCGATCTGCGGCCCTCCGCCGTGAACGATGACCGGGTGGATTCCCACCTGCTTGATGAGGACGACATCACGGGCAAAGTCCCGCGCCAGCTTGTCGTTCCCCATGGCATGGCCACCATACTTGATGACGAAGGTGCACCCGGAAAACTGGCGCAGATAGGGCAGCGCTTCCGCCAGGGTCTCGGCGGTCCTCAACCAGTGCTTGGTGACAGGGATGTTCTTTTCGGCAGTGCCGCGCCTGATCATGGAGGGCCGCCTTCAATCACCCGAATCCGGCAAGGGACGGCCCGAGGATAGTCCGGTTGTTCCGGCAGGTGCAAACCGCTGGCCCGTCCTGGTATCCGGCCTATGCCTCGGAGTGCAGGATCTGGCTCAGGAAGAGCTTGGTGCGATCGCTCTTGGGATTCCTGAAAAACTCCGTCGGCGGCGCCTGTTCGACGATCTGCCCCTCGTCCATGAAGATGACCCGGTTGGCGACCTGGCGGGCGAACCCCATCTCGTGGGTGACACAGAGCATCGTCATGCCGCTTTCCGCGAGATCCACCATGACCTCGAGAACCTCCTTGATCATCTCCGGATCGAGCGCCGAGGTCGGTTCATCAAACAGCATGACGCGCGGCTCCATGCACAGCGACCGGGCGATGGCCACCCGCTGCTGCTGGCCACCGGACAACTGGCCCGGGAACTTGGAGGCCTGTTCGGGAATCTTGACCCTTTCGAGATAGCGCATGGCGGTTTCCTCGGCGTCGGCCCTGGGCATGCGCCGCACCCAGATCGGAGCCAGGGTGCAGTTCTCCAGCACGGTGAGGTGCGGGAACAGGTTGAAGTGCTGGAACACCATACCCACCTCGCGGCGCACCTGATCCATCTTCTTGATGTTGTCGGTCAGTTCGATGCCGTCGACCTCGACCTTGCCGCGCTGGTGTTTCTCGAGCCGGTTGATGCAGCGGATCATGGTCGACTTGCCTGATCCCGAAGGGCCGCAGATCACGATTCTCTCGCCGCGGTACACGGTAAGGTTGATGTCCTTGAGCACGTGGAAGTCGCCGAACCACTTGTTCATCGACGTGATGTCGATCACCACCTCGTCGCTGATCGTGCCGGTGACGGCTTCCTGGGAAGTGGGGACGTCCTGATCAGTCATGGCATTCGTCCTAGTGACCGGTGTGCAGCCTGCGCTCGAGCCATGCGGAATAGCGCGACATGCCGAAGCAGCACAGGAAGAAGAAGATGGCAACGAAGACGTAAACCTCCGTCGACAGGCCCTGCCACGTGGTGTCGGAGAGCGTCGCCTTGCCGATGCCGAGGGGATCGAGGAGGCCGATGATGATGACGAGGGTCGTGTCCTTGTAGAGCGCGATGAAGGAGTTGACGATTCCGGGGATCGAGATCTTCAGCGCCTGGGGCAGGATGACGAGTCTCATGGTCTTCCAGTAGGGAAGACCCAGGGACTTCGCGGCCTCGTACTGCCCCGCCGGCATGGCCTGAAGCCCGCCGCGGATGACCTCGGCAAGATAGGCCGCCGAGAACAGGGTGACCATGATGAGAACGCGCACCAGCAGGTTGAAGCTGGTGCCGGGCGGCATGAAGTAGTTGAGCAGGGTCGAGGCGACGAAGAGCAGCGTAATGAGCGGCACGCCGCGTATGAACTCGATGAAGGCGACACACAGCACCCTGATGATGAAGAGATCGGACTGCCGGCCGAGCGCCAGCAGGATGCCGAGCGGCAGGGAAGCGGAAATCCCGGTGATGCCGATGACGATCGTGAGCAGGAATCCGCCGAATCGCGCGGTTTCCACTTCCGGCAGGCCGAAACCGCCGATCAGCAGGATGTAGGCGACCACGGGATAGGCGATGGAGAACCCGACGAGGTGACGCCGCCACGGGATCCCGTCGAACAGCACGGGCGCCAGGGCCACGAACAGCAGGACAAAGGCAAGATTCGCTCTCCAGCGTTCGCTCACCGGGTAGTCGCCGTAGACGAACTGGTCGAATCGCGTCACCACCACCGCCCAGCAGGCGCCATCACCGGTATCCCAGCATTCGGCACGCGAGGTGGCGTACCACACCGCATCGAAAATGGCCCAGTCAAGGAATGGCGGGACGATCAGCCACAGAACGTAGATCACCACGAAGGTCAGCACGACGTTGGAGGGCGACGAGAAGAGATTGTCCTTGAGCCAGCGGGCAATTCCCACCGACATCACCGGCGGTGGCAGGGTCTGCGCCTTCTCATGAACGATATGGCCCCGGCCTTCCATGACGTCAGCGCTCCACCAGGCGAATGCGTTTGTTGTACCAGTTCATGAACGCCGAAATCATCAGCGAGATCAGCAGGTATATGGTGAGCAGGATGGACATGCATTCCAGCGCCCGGCCGGTCTGGTTCAGCGATATGCGGCCGATGGTGGCTGTCAGGTCCATGTAGCCAACGGCGATCGCCAGGGAAGAGTTCTTGGTCAGGTTGAGGTACTGGCTGATCAGGGGCGGAACGATCACCCGCAAGGCCTGCGGGATGACGACGAGGCGCATCGTCCAGCCAGGCTTGATGCCAAGGGAGAAGGCGGCTTCGGTCTGCCCGTGACTCACCGCCACGATGCCGCCGCGCACGATCTCGGCAATGAACGCCGCCGTGTAGATCGACAGGGCGAACCACAGTGCGAAGAACTCGGGCTTGAGGGCAATGCCGCCCTTGTAGTTGAAGCCCTTGAGAGCGGGCCAGTCGAGATGAGCCGGCGATCCGGCGGCGAAGTAGGCGACGACGGGAACGGCGATGATGGCCGCCAGGGACATCGACAGGACGGGATAGATCTTGCCGGTCCGCTCCTGGACGCGTCTCGCGTGGCGGGCAAACAGGTAGACGCCGACGAGGGTGGCGACAAGACTGGCCGGTATCACCCAGGCGAAATCCTCGAAGACCGGACGCGGCAGGTAGAAGCCCCGGTTGGAGAGGAAGAGCCCGGAGATGGGCTCGATGGCCTCCTTGGGGTGCGGCAGGACATGGAGGACGATGCCGTACCACAGGAGGATATGGAGAAGCACCGGCACGTTGCGCGTGAACTCGACGTAGGCGGTCATCAGCCTGGAGACGAGCCAGTTGTTCGACAGGCGCAGGACGCCGACCATGAACCCGAGGAGCGTGGCGAAGATGATGCCGGTCACGGCGACCAGCACCGTGTTCAGGAATCCGACCAGCGCGGCGCGCGCGTGGGTCGAGCGCGAGGAGTACTCGACCAATCGCTGGTTGATGTCGTAGCTGGCGGGCTGTTCGAGGAAACCGTATCCGGTCTCCACACCGAGATTCTCGAGGTTCTGGACCGTGTTGTTGACGATCCAGGCCAGAGTCAAGAACAGGACAAGGAGGGCGACAATCTGGATAACGAGGGACCGGGACCGTTCGTTGGTCCATATGTCGGACAGGCGAAAGTCCCTGCCCGGTTCAACATCCGGATGGACTGTCACTGGAAGTCCGGTTCCGGGAGATCAGCGATGATGTCAGGAACCACAACCGGCACCCGTTGCAGTCAACGGGTGCCGGTCGCGATTTCCCAAAGATCAGCTCAGATCAACGGAACGGCGGGGCGTAGAGGATGCCACCGTCGAGGTAGGAAGCATTGACGCCACGCGAAAGGCCGATCGCCGTGTCGGGACCGATGTTGCGATCAAAGATCTCGGCGTAGTTGCCAACGGCGTTGATGACGTTGACGACCCAGTTCTGGTCGAGCCCAAGCATTGCGCCGAACTCGCCTTCCGTACCGAGCATGCGATTGATCTCGGGGTTGTTGGTGCCTTCGGCGAGTTCATTCACGTTGCCGGAATCGATGCCGTACTCCTCGGCGAGGATCAGGACATTGAGAGTCCAGCGGGCGATGTCGCCCCACTCGTCGTCACCGTGCCTTACCAGCGGGCCAAGCGGCTCCTTCGAGATGATCTCGGGCAGGACCACGTGGTCATCGGGATTCTCGAGGGAAGCACGGGTCGCGGCAAGACCGGAACGGTCCGTCGTGTAGACGTCGCAACGCCCTGCCAGGTAGTTCTGACGCGCTTCCTCGTTGTTCTCGATGGGAACCGGCTCGTAGTTCATGCCGTTCGCCCGGAAGAAGTCCGCGAGGTTGAGTTCGGTGGTCGTGCCGGTCTGGATGCAGACCGAGGCACCCTCGAGATCATGCGCACTCTCGACGCCAAGCGCCTTGTTCACGATGAATCCCTGGCCGTCATAGTAGTTGACGCCAACGAAGGTGAGCTTGAGGTCGTTGTCGCGGCTGTAGGTCCAGGTCGTATTGCGCGACAGGACGTCGATCTCGCCCGCCTTGAGGGCCTCGAAGCGTGTGGCGCCGGTGAGGTTCGTGTACTTCAGCGCGCCGGCGTCACCAAATACCGCCGCGGCCACTGCCCTGCAGTAATCGACATCGAAACCCTGCCATTCGCCGGCTTCATCCTTGTATGCGAAGCCCGGCAGACCGGTGTTGATGCCACACTGCACATGACCCTTCGCCCGGACATCATCGAGTGTCGCGGCCCCGGCGACCGACGTGACGGCTGCCAGCGCTCCGGCTGCGATCAGTAAGATCAGTTTTCTCATGTGTCTTGGTCCCTTTCAGTTTGCTTCGTTGGTCAGGAGAGTGCCTCTGACAACGCAATCCCCATCCTCCCCCAACCGGAGGCCGACTGTCAATCGCACGGCACCTCCTTGCGACGGCAGGAGGGGTGAACCGGATGCCTTTGCTCAAGAGACAATGGCGGCGACGGCAGAGCGCAGATCATCGATGCCCCGGCCCTTGCGGGCGCTGGTGATCAGGATGCCCGGAACCGCGGCAGGCCGACGCTGGAGTTCTTCTGCGACCTCGGCAACCACGCCATCGAGACCGGCTCCCTTCACCTTGTCGGACTTGGTGAGCACGGCCTGCCAGGAAACACCGGCGGTATCGAGACTGTCGAACGTTGCGCGGTCCCTGTCGGTGATCCCGCGGCGCACATCAAGCAGCAGGCAGACGCGCCGCAGCACCGGGCGAAGGGCAAGGTAGTCGTCCACGGCCCGTGTCCATCCTGCGATGTCCGCCTTGCCGGCGGCGGCATAGCCGTATCCGGGCAGATCGACGAGATTCATGCGCCCGTCCAGGCTGAAGACATTGATCGAGCGCGTCCTGCCTGGCGTCCTCGAGGTTCGCGCCAGGCTTCGCCGCCCCGTCAGCGCATTGATGAGTGACGACTTGCCGCAGTTCGAACGCCCTGCGAAGGCGACCTCGGGAACCCCAGGGTCGGGCAGTCCCTCGAGCGACGTCGCCGCGACAACGAACGTGCAGGGCCGCGCAAAGAGCCTGCGCCCGGCGTCGTTCCTCGCCATCTCAGGCTCCTCCTGCCTCGTCAACCATCCGCGGGTAGCGGACGGCGGCGAGGTAGAGTCCGTGGGCCGGAGCGATCATGCCGCAGGCCTGGCGGTCCCTTTGCTCGAGGGCATGCCTGAGGTCGCCGGCCGTCCACCGGCCCTCCCCGACATGGACGAGGGATCCCACCATGCTGCGGACCTGGCGATGGAGGAATGAACGGGCGCGGGCGCTGATCTCGATGGTGTCAGCGGCGCCCGCGACGGTGACTTCATCGAGCGTCCTGACGGGCGAGGACGCCTGGCAGCCGGCATCCCTGAAGGTGGTGAAATCGTGTCTGCCGACAAGGCCCTGCGCCGCCATGTGCATGGCCACGGGATCGAGGGATCTCGGCACATGCCAGGCCCGGTTGAGATCGATCGTCAACGGCGCCCGCCGGCACACGATCCGGTAGCGGTAGAGACGCTCGACGGCATCGAACCGGGCATGAAAATCCGCCCCGGCCCTCGCCGCCTCGAGGATGGCAATCGCCTGGGGGCGCAGATGCTGGTTGACCGCGTTTCTCACGGTGGCCGGCGGCCAGTCCCGATCCAGGTCGACGTGAGCGACCTGCTGCAGGGCATGGACACCGGTATCCGTCCTTCCCGCCGCCACCAGGGTCACGTCGTCCTGGCAGAAGGCCCGGAACGCCTCCTCGAGCGCCTGCTGGATGGAAGGCTGGTCACGCTGCCTTTGCCATCCCGCATAACCGGTGCCGTCGTACTCCAGCGTGAGACGATAGCGCGGCATGGTCAGGCAAGGCGCGCGGGGGGCTCGAGGCGCTGGCCACGCAGCCAGGCGGCGCCATCGGTGGTCGGTCGCCCCGCCGCGCGGACCTTCACAAGACGCAAGGCACCCCTGCCGCATGCCACGACGGCACTGCGATCCAGCAGCGTTCCCGGCGCAGCCTCGCCCGCGACCGCCTCGGCTTCGAGAATTTTCACCTGCGCCGAGTCCGGTCCGAAGTGAACCCCGGGGCGCGGATTGAGGCCTCGCACCATGCGATCGATTTCATCGGCACTGCGTCGCCAGTCGACGCGTCCGTCTGCCCGCGTGAGCTTCCGTGCATAGGTGGCGTCCCGGTCGTTCTGGGGTTCCACCCGGGCCAGATGATCCCCGAGCCGTCCGAGAAGTCCCGGAAGGACATCGGCGGCGAGGCCGGCAAGGCAGGATTCCAGGCTGTCCGTGGTGGCGCGGCGATGTACGGGCAGTCGATGGCGGCAGAGAATGGCGCCGGTATCGAGACCTTCGTCCATGCGGAAGACCGTCAGGCCGGTCTCACGGTCGCCATGGAGGATGGTGTGGGCTACCGGGGTGGCGCCCCGCCAGCGCGGCAGAAGCGATGGGTGAAGATTGATGCAGCCAAGTCGCGGCGCATCGAGAATGGGCCGCGGAAGGATCAGCCCATAGGCGGCGACGACCGCCACGTCGGCATCGAGGGCCCGGAACGCGGTTGAGGCCGCGCCGTCCCGCAGCGAGACCGGTGTCCGCACGTCGAGGCCAAGGGCCTCGGCCCGCTCGGCGACGACGGAGGCGCGCAGGCGCTTGCCGCGGCCGGCCGGCCTCGGCGGTTGCGTGTAGACGGCCACGATGTCGTGGCCGGCGCGATGGAGGGCCTCCAGCGCCGGCAGGGCGAAGGGCGCCGTTGCCATGAACGCGAGCCTGAGGGTGGTCACGCGATGTCGCGCAGCCGCGCCTTCTTCCACTTGATCATCTTGCGCAGGATCAGCCGGCGGCGCAGGGCAGAGAGGTGATCGACGAAGAGAATGCCGTCGAGGTGGTCGATCTCGTGCTGCAGGCAACGTGCCAGAAGGCCATCGGCGTGAAGCTCCCGGCCGGCGCCGTTCTCGTCGAGGTAGGTGATGTCAACCGATGCCGGACGCTCCACCAGGGCGAAGAGTTCCGGAAACGAAAGACAGCCTTCGTCAAACTCGACCCGTTCCTGCGACGATCCGGTGACGGCCGGGTTGACGAGTTTCAGCGGCTGCAAAGCCCCGTCGCTGCGCGCCACGTCGACAACGATGATGCGCCGGGGGATGCCGACCTGGATCGCCGAGAGACCGAGGCCCTTTTCGGCGTACATGGTCTCCAGAAGATCATCGGCGAGACGGCGCACGTCGTCGTCGACGCATCCCACGGCCTCGGAGACCACCTGAAGACGTGGATCAGGAGCGTGAATGACCGTCATGACCGTCATTGCACAGGCTGCTCCCCTCGTCACATGTCGGTGCGGCGACAGACTAGATTCATGGTCCGGAACGATCAAGTTGAGGCAGGTCAGCCCGGCTCGAGCGTGCGGCGGGCCTGCATGGCGGTGCCCAGCGTGCCGTCGTCGAGAAAATTGAGTTCGCCGCCAACCGGAACGCCGAGTGACAGCCGGGAGACCGTGACACCGCACGAGGCGAGCATGTCGACGAGATAGTGGGCCGTGGTCTGCCCGGGAACCGTGGCGCCGGTAGCGAGAACCACTTCCCTGACGTCCGGCGACCGGGAACGGGTCACGAGATCGGCGATGCGCAGATCCTCGGGCCCGACGCCATCGAGAGCCGACAGGGTGCCGCCCAGGACATGGTAGTGGCCGGCGAAGGCTGCCGAGCGTTCCATGGCCCACAGGTCATCGACGTTCTCGACGACGCAGATGATCGAAGAATCACGCCTGTCATCGGAACAGATGGCGCAGGGATCGCCGGTGTCGAGATTCCCGCAGCGGCCGCATGTCGTGATGGTCGCGGCCGTCCGCTCGAGCGCCTGGACGAGATTGGCCAGCACCGTCTCGCGGTGCTTGAGAAGGTGGAGGACAAGGCGGCGCGCCGAGCGCGGCCCGAGCCCCGGCAGGCGTGCCAGCAGGGTCGCCAGACGGTCGATCTCGGGGCTGGCATGAACCATCTCTCAGGGACCCGGAAACGAGGGTCTTCGACAGTCCATCAGAAGGGCAGTTTCAGTCCCGGGGGCAACTGGAGTTCGCCGGCAACGCCGGCCGTTCGTTCCCGGACCGTCTCCTCGGCCTTGCTGTGTGCATCATTGATGGCCGCAACGATCAGGTCCTCAAGCATGCCCCTGTCGTCGGCGGTGACGAGGGAAGGGTCGATCGACAGGTTGTTGAGCCGGTGCTGACAGGTCATCGAAGCCTTGACCATACCGCCGCCGGAAACCCCCTCGACCTCGATCCGTGCGAGATCCTCCTGGAGGCTCTCCATGCGCGACTGCACTTCCTGGACCTTTTCCATCATCTTCAGAATGTTCATGGGTTGCCGTTCCTTGCGTGCGGTTTGTCGCCATCCCGGACATCGACGATCTCGGCTCCGGGAAAGGCCTCGAGTATGCGTGACAGATCAGGTTCCCTGGCAGTCTCTTCCAGCAGGGCCTTCTTTTCCTGCTCTTCCGACAGTGCAATCGTGGGCGCGCCGTCACGTGTCGACGGTGTCACCTGCCAGGCCATGCCGGTCCAGGCGCCGAGCAGCCTGGCAAGGTTCGAAGGAAGCTCGCGGGGCGCATCCTTGCCGAGCCTGATCTCGATGTTGCCGACAGCAAAGGAGACGAGATGGACACTGTGGCGCAGGTGGGAATGGAGGATGGCCTCGCGGCGGCGCTCCACGAGATCGAGCACCGCCTCGAAACTCTGTGGCACCTCGCTGCCGGCGTCCCCGGTCACCGCGGGCGCCCGGCTTTCTGAACCCTTTGCAGGCGCGGGTGGCGTTGACTCCTGGAGCGCCTTCAGCGCCTGTTCGGGAGTCGGCAATGTTGCGCTGAAGGCCAGCCGGACCAGGGTCATCTCCACGGCCTGCAGGCTGTCAGGCGCAACACGCGCCTCGCCGATACCCTTGAGGAGAATCTGCCAGGCCCGCGTGAGGTGCGGCACGCCAAGGGTTTCGGCCATCTCCGCCCCTTGCGTCCGCTCGAACTCGGGCGCCGCCTGCCTGGCAGCATCGGGGGTGACCTTGCAACGCGTCAGCCAGTGCGTGAGCTCGAGCAGGTCCTCGAGAACGACGACCGGATCCACTCCAGATGCATACTGCTCCGCCAGGCCCTCGAGCGCATCGGCGATCCGGCCGGCCATGACATGCCGATAAAGTGCGAATGTCCTGCCCCTGTCGGCGAGTCCGAGCATGGCGCGCACATCGTCCTCAGTCACCGTTCCCCGGCCCTGGGCGATGGCCTGATCGAGGATGGAGAAGCCGTCACGCACCGAACCATCGGCGGCGCGGGCGATCAGGGCCAGTGCCTCATCGGTCGCTGATGCCTGTTCCCTGGAGGCGATGTCGCCGAAGTAACGGGCAAGTTCCCCGGCGTCGATCCGGCGCAGGTCGAACCGCTGGCAACGCGACAGGATGGTCGCCGGAATCTTGCGCAGCTCGGTCGTCGCGAAGACGAACTTCAAATGCTCCGGCGGCTCCTCCAGGGTCTTCAGAAGCGCGTTGAACGCCGGTCCGGACAGCATGTGGACCTCGTCCATGACGTAGACCTTGTAGCGGCCGAGGGAAGGCCGGTAGCGCGCCGCATCAAGCAGGCTGCGCATGTTGTCGATTCCCGTGTGACTCGCGGCATCGACCTCGAGGACATCGATATGGCGGTCGGCGGCAATGGCAACGCAGTGTTCGCAGACGCCGCAGGGCTCGGCCGTCACACCCCCTGTGCCATTCTCGCCGACACAATTGAGCATGCGTGCCAGAACTCGCGCCGTGGTCGTCTTGCCAACCCCGCGAATGCCGGTCAGCAGGAAGGCCTGGGCGATCCTCCCGGTCTCCACAGCATGGGTCAGCGTGCGCACGAGGACATCCTGGCCGCGCAGTTCACCAAGGGTCTGCGGCCGGTACTTTCGGGCCAGGACACGGTACTGCGGGTTGTCTTGATCAGGAGGTGCCATCGCGGTCCCGGATGAAAGGGGCGGGGGTTCGCGCAACTGTTGATGTAGCGGATGAATGGAAGGCCGGCCTGACCCGGTTGAACACGCTACGGCTGCTTCCTTTCGGACCTGACCGGGTTCACGAGCCAATTCCGTCCATTCCGGCCCCCGTCGCCAACACTAGCCGCCACAACCGACGGCACGCAAGCCTGATTGCACGACAACGGGCCTCGTGCGAACGTCGTTGCATGGTTGACGTTTCCCACTACAGCGGCGATCTGATCGATCGCGCCAGCGAGTTGCGCCGGGATGATCAGTGGATTGCCGCCAGGCTGCGCGATCCCGCAACCCGACTCGTTCCCGTTCACCAGGGGCGCAACCTGCTGCGTGACAGGAGTGCGGCCTTTCTGGCGCCCGGCGATGTCGATGGATTCCCCGATGACCCCCTGATGGAGCCGATCTTTCTCGGAATCGACGAGGTGGGTCCGCTGTTTGCCGTCGACATGTCGCATCTCGATGAACGGGTTGTCGCCGGGCCGGGAGAGGACTGCGTCCTCGAGGAACTCTATGGCATCGCAACACAGCTGTTCCGCCGCGACGCCTCGCTTCTCTCCCATGCCGCCTGGCTCGTGAGATGGCGGCACCACCACCGCTATTGCGGTGTCTGCGGCCATGTCACCGGATCACGGGAGGCCGGTCACGTGCGTGTCTGTACCAACGACGCGTGCAGGACCCTCGCCTTTCCGAGGACCGATCCGGCCGTCATCATGGTGACCGAATTCGCCGACCGGTGCCTGCTGGCCCGTCAGAAGAACTGGCCGGGTGGCCTTCACTCCTGCCTGGCAGGGTTTGTCGAACCCGGTGAATCGGCGGAAGAGGCCGTGGTGCGCGAAGTTCGCGAGGAATCGGGACTCGAGGTACGGGATGTCCGCTACCACGCAACCCAGCCATGGCCCTATCCGTCCTCGCTCATGCTGGGCTACTTCGCCGTCGCCACGCACGACGCCGTCGTCATCGACAGGGACGAACTGGCCACCGCCCGCTGGTTCACCCGGGAGGAACTCGTGGCGCTGCCCGACGGTGTCGAATTGCCGCGCCGCGATTCCATTGCCCGCTCCCTGATCGATGCCTGGATTGCCGCGCGATAGAAAGTGACGGCGGCCGGGTGAGCATGAGGAACCGTCCATGAGCTCTCTCGAGATCCGCCAGATTCCGGATCTCGCCGCTGACGTCGTCTATCTCGCGCGTCTTCCCGAGACGGAGGCCACGGCGGTCGCGAAAGACGGATGGTCTGTCACGCACATCATCACGGCGATCACACGGGCGGCACTCTCGACATCAGGCGGGCAACGGGGTGCACCATTGTCGGGTTCTGACACGCGGCCGGCGGCGGATCAGCCGCTGGCATCACCACCATGGCTGCTCCACCACGCCGTCCACCGGTCGTAGTCCGGTCCGATGTCGGCGCCGGTGATGGTCCGCAGTGACCAGGAGGAGAACCAGCGGACATCCTGGGAGGGATCCTGGAGGGCCTCGATGAGGTGTGGCACCGCAGCTCCGTCACCGATGCGGCCAAGCGACCACGCCGCCTCCCAGCGAACGCGGTCATGCTCGTCCTCCAGCGCCTCGATGAGCGCAGACACGGCCGCCGGGTCAGCGGTGCGGCCGAGAGCCGAGACCACCGAACGCCGCACTTCATGCCCCGGTTCGTCGAGAGCGGGCAGGACGCTCGCCACCCCCCAGGCATCGATCATGACATTGCCCAGCGCCTCGAGAAAACCGTCCGCCTTCACCAGCGCTTCAAGAAAGGGGGCATTCTCCGGCTTCTCGTAACCGTGATTGATCTCGACCTCGAAAGGACGTTCGACCGTGGAAGCGAAGGGTCGCATGCTTTCGCTCGCCCCGGGACCGGTAATCGTGACCTCACCGGCAAGATCGGCGCCGGTGTAGAGATAGGATCTGCCAAGTTCGAAGTAGAGCCTGCCGAGCGCCCGTCCCTTCAGGGAGACCTTCAGTTCCCATCCCTCGCCTCCTGCATCGCCGTCGAGGGGCTCGATGTCCGCAGCCAGGAGCATGTCCTCGGCATAGTCGACAAGCGGCAGTTCGTAGTCCTCGAGGAAGTGGGGCTGGGGCCGTGACGCCTTGCGGTACTCGAACACCTGTTCGATGGTGATCACGACCGCATCGGGAAGCGGTCCCCTGGAAGCGTCGGAACGGGAAGACGCCACCGCAAGACCGGCGACAGCAACCAGGATGATGAGTGCGCGCCTGGACATGACACGGCCATTCTAGACCGCATCACCGGCTGGAGTCCCTACCTCGTCTCTTCTTCCAGCCACTCCTGCAAGGCGCCGCCGGCGCGCTCCCGCGTGGCGTCATCGAGAGTTTCCTCCAGGCTGGCAAGGTTCTTCGACGCAATGTCGTCGCCCGTCCGGGCAGCAAGGCTGAGCCACAGGAATGCGCCGACGGGGTCGTAGGGCTCCACGGTCAGGAGCAGGAAACCGAGGAGCGACATCGCGTCGGGTTCCCCGGCCTCGGCCGCCGCTTCAAGAAGGACCCGGGCGCCGTCAGGGTCCGCCGGACCTCCCTTCGCCTCGAGAAGCAGGCGGGCAAGGCGCACCCTTGCCCGGTCGTGTTCCTGTGCGGCAGCCTGGCTGTACCAGTGCCTTGCCTCTTGCGGATCGGCCGGAAAGGGGTTCGGTTCCACCGACACGTAGCCGAATGCCGTTCCCGTCTCGTAGCCATAGCCCAGGAGGAACTGCGCCTCGGCATTGCCCGCTTGCGCTTCGACGCGATACCACGTCATCGCCTCGACAAAGGTCTGCGGAACATCCGCAGCGACAGGCAGCCCCGACCATCCGGTCACCAGGGCTGCAAACACGACAAGACGCATGTGTCGGAGGGTGCCATCCACCAGGCTCAAAACAGTCACTCCCGCCCTGATCAGCTCATCCACGCAACATGGCAGATGCCAACAGTTCTGAACCCCATGAACCGGCCGGACATCCATACTACTCCCGAACCACGGGGATTGACCACTGTTTTGACGCGTCCACGGTCAGGGGCATCCTCGTGGTGGGAGGTCACTCGGAATCGTCACGATCGACGAGGGTCTCCAGCAGGTGAAGGGCGGCATCATCAAGTGTCGTGGTACCGCCTGCCACGGCATCGGCAAGGCCGGTCAACCGTGGGTGGTGAAGAGCCCGTTTCCTGGCCATTGCGAGTGCCGTCTCGATAATTTCCTGGCTGAGGCCCTGCCGGGTGCGCCGTGGCGACTGCGTGGGCCGATGACCCTCGTCAACGAGGAGACCGGCGAGCTCACCAACCCCCTCGCCTCGCGTGGCGACCGTCATGAGGACCGGAGGCACGTCATCGCCTCTCCAGGACACCGCCGCCTCCAGTGCTGCCCTCGCGGCATGGGCACCTGGCCGATCGGCCTTGTTGACCACAATCAGGTCCACGGTCTCCAGAATCCCGGCCTTGGCGGCCTGGATGTCGTCACCGGAACCGGGCGGCCACACCAGGATGCTCCTGTCCGCCAGGCGGGTGATCCCGGTCTCGGCCTGGCCCGTACCGACCGTCTCGACGATGATGATGTCGCTTCCGGCAGCATCCATCACGTCGATGACGCGAGACGTGGTCGCCGCGAGACCGTCCGGCCGGCCCCTGGAGGCGTGGCTGCGGATGAAGACCCCGCGGTCGGTGGCGTGACCAGACATGCGGATGCGGTCACCAAGAAGGGCACCGCCTGTCACGGAACTCGACGGATCGACGGCGAGGACCGCAACCAGCCTCGACCGGCGGCGGAACTCCCGCACCAGGGCGTCCGTCAGTGTCGACTTTCCGGCGCCCGGGGGGCCGGTCAGCCCGAGGACGAGCGCATGGCCCGCTGCCATGCGTGCGGTCTCCACGATCGCGGAAGCGTCGGGATAATCGTTCTCGACGGCGGTAACGGCACGGGCGACAGACGCGCGCTCGCCCCGCCTCATGGCGCCAACCCAGGAAGGAGTGTCCGGCCCTGAAGCAGGATCTGTCATGGCAGGAGAGAATACTCCTGGCGACGGTGCCGGCAACCAGCCGCCGCCGGAGCGTTCAGGGGTCCTCTTCCTCAAGCGACATCAGGAAGGCGATCACGTCGGCGCGCTGGTCCCCGTCCTTCAGCCGGAAAACCATCTTGTTGCGCACCCTGGAGACACCCAGCGTTTCCTTCAGGAAGGCCTTGGGATCCGCGATGTAGGCGTCCACGCGCTCCGGCGTCCACACGAGTCCCGCCTCGCCGGCCTCGATCATGCTGGTGGAGAACCTGTAGTCCGCCGTTCCGGCCTGGCGTCCGAAAAGACCGAGCAGGTTCGGACCGGCCGGCCTGTTCCTTCCGGCCTCGATGGAATGGCAGGCCTTGCATTTCCTGAACACCTTCTCGCCCCTGACGGGATCCCCCGGCGTGAAGGCCACGCTCAGGGTGGTGAACAGGACCAGCGCCAGCACTCCCGGGAGCAACGCGGCACGCATCATGTCTGTCTCTCTTCAGGAATTCCCGAACGTCCCCGGCGGAACGTGACGATCTCGCCGGCACGGGTTCTCACCTTCCATCATGATACGCAGCGGTCCCCGGGTTGGTTCGGATCGCGCACCTCATACCATCAGGAACGTTGATGTCGACTCCGGAGTTCTCCCGTCCAGGCAACGGAACCTTCAAAGGGCGCCCTGATCAGGCTTGCCGGCGACTTGCCATCAACCCGGCCCGTGTGGTCTAGATTGCGACAGCCGCAACAGTCGGGCAGGCGCATGATCAAGGAGACGAGATGATGAGTGACGGCAAGACGATTGTTTTCTTCCCCGAGGCCGCATTCGGGCCGGCCCTCAATTCGGTGGGTATCGCCCAGGTCTGCCGTGACATGGGCCACCGGCCGGTGTTTCTGGCGGATCCGGGATTCAGCGGAGTCTTTGCGGACTACGGCTTCGAGGAACATGCCGTGCCGATGTCCGAGCCCATGGAGCCCGAGGCGATGGCACGGTACTGGTCGGACTTCATCAACGGCCAGATCCCGAACTTCCACACCCCGCCCATCGAACAGGTCTCGACCTACATCAAGGCCTGCTGGGAAGCGATCGTCGAAACCGCCGTGTGGGCCGAGAAGTCCCTTCCGGGCGTCCTTGCAAAGGTCGAGCCCGATCTCATCTGTGTCGACAACGTGGTCCTGTTTCCCGCCACCAAGCGTCACGGCGCGCCCTGGGTGAGGATCATCTCGTGCAGCGAGAACGAGATCGAGGATCCGGATATCCCACCCCATCTCTCCGGGTGCCGCGAGGATGATCCGGAGGGCTTTCGCCTCTATCGCGAGGCATTCGAGAGGGAAATCGCCCCCATCCACGCACAGTTCAACGAGTTCCTCGCGGCTTGTGGCGAGGAACTCTATCCGCTCGGCCAGTTCTTCGAAACCTCTCCCTGGCTCAACCTCCTGCATTATCCAAGGCCCCTTGCCTTCCACCGCCGCCATCCCCTCGACGAAGAGAGGTTTGTCTACCTCGAGGGCTGCATCCGGGAGGAAGAGCCCTACGCCATCCCGGACTTTGCCGTGAACCAGTCGAAGCCGCTTGTCTATGTCAGCTTCGGCAGCCTGGGATCGGGCGACACGGATCTCATGAAGCGCCTGATGGCAACGCTGGGCACACTGCCCTTCAGGGTGCTGGTCAACGTCGGGGACTATGGCGAAGCCTATGACCATGTTCCGCCGAACTGCCATGTCGACAGCTGGTATCCGCAGCCTTCGGTCATCGCCGAAGTTGATGCCGTCATCCACCACGGCGGCAACAACAGCTTCAACGAGTGCCTCTATTTCGGCAAACCGTCACTGATCATGCCCTATTGCTGGGACGGACATGACAACGCGACGCACATCGACGAGAGGGGCTACGGCCTCGCCATGGAACGCTATACATGGAAGGACGCGGACATCGCCGCCGCCCTCGAGAGGATGGTGAGCGACACCGCCATGAAGCAGCGACTCGAGTCGCTCTCGGCGCACATGCAGGCCGAGGATGGGCGCCGCAAGGGCGCCAGGGCCCTCGACAACCTGCTCCGGACCGGCGCATGACGCAGGCGTCGGTCCTGTCCCACAGGCACCTGGCCGACGGACCGCTCGTCGACTGGGGACCGGTGGAGATGCCGTTGGGCGAGCCTGTGTCGCAGACGTCGGGACGGCTCCTCGAAGGCGGATCCGGCCGCTTCCCCGAGTCCGGGTACTGGCGCTGCACCGAAGGCCGCTGGCGCTGCGAGATCGCGCGGAGCGAGTTCTGCCACTTTCTCGAGGGAGACTGCATCTACACGGCCGATGATGGCGCCGTGATCGATGTGACCTGCGGAGACACCGTGTGGTTTCCCGCGGGCTGGAAGGGTGAATGCAGGGTCCTGAACGCCGTCTCCAAGGTCTACCTGATCGTCTGACCACCTCGCCGAGGCGTGGCAGGGGCTGCCTCGCTCTCCTGTGCGTCCTGTTGCTCCACGCGCCGGCCTGGAGTTCCGCCACCTCGGCACGGCTCGAAGAGCTCACCAGGGCCTTCCTGGAGGCAGGCCCCGCCATCTCCTACCGGATCGCCATGACCGATCGCCAAGACGGCGCGATCATCGCCACGCTCTCCGATATCTCTGTCGGCGGCGCATCCACGTTCCTCGTCGTCGACGATTTCGCCGTCACCTGGAGACCGGCAGGCGGCCGGCTCTACGCCGCCTCCATGACGATACCGGCCGTCAGGGCACGCGATGACGAAGGCAACACGATTGCCCGTCTCGCCGCCACCGGCGGGACACTCGACCTCGGCGTCCATATCGACACCGGGCGACTCGAATCCGGCGACATGGACGCCACCGGCGTGATGGTGTCCCTGGCAGGCGCCGCGGCAACGGTCCGCGTCGACCACCTGGCAGCGTCCGTGACACCCGAGGAGACCACACCCGCAACCTGGGCGGGTCAGGCGGACGTCACCCTGGACGGACTGGCCGTGACCGGTGGTGACGGAACGACCGTCGCGCTGGCCCGTGGCCATGCCACCACGTGGTTCCGCGACATCCCGGCGGCACCGGCCTGGGGGGTGCTGCCGGAAGGAGCCTCCCTGAAGGGCGCGGTGTCCCTGGAGCACCTCTCCGGCATGGGCGCCGCCATGGACTCAGCGGTCCTGGAGTTCACCGTGACGGGCACCGGCGGCAACCTGGGCGCCATCCGCCTCAAGTACAGCCATGAGGGGCTCGCCCTGGAGGACGCCGGCCTGGCGCCGGTCGTGCCACGTTCCCTCGTTGGCGACGTGAACCTCGATGCCGTGCCGGTCGCAGACCTGCCGGCGGCCTTCACGCGCACCGGCATGCCGCAGGGCGCCACGCTCGGCCTCGATCTCGAGTGGACATGGCCGGACGGCGCCGGCAGCGTCAGCGGCCGGCTCACATCAGCGCCCCTTGCGCCGGTTCCGGCAGCCGGGACCGTCAGGCTCGTCACCAGCGGCATGGAGGACCTGGTCGGGAACGTGACGGCAGCGGCGCGTGAAGGCAATCGCCAGGCACGCCACCTTGTCACCTACCTCGCCCTTTTCAGGGCCATGGGCCGCCACGACGAGACGGCTGCAGGACCCCGGCTCATCCATGACATCGTGCTGGCGCCCGACAACAGGATCCTGGTCAACGACAACGACATCAACGTCCTCTTGAGCCTGCTGAACGCCGACTGAACCGGACAATCGCACCCACCGGGCCGGCACCTTCTGTGTCAATGCACTAAGTCTCTTTTTCTCCCGGAATCAGCCCACGGGAACGGATGCCGCAACCATCCATCCCCGTGGCTGCAATGCAATCGGGAGAACGATGATGCCCAGATTCATCCTTATCGAGGCTCGCGCCAAGGCGCTCAGCGACGGCAAGCGCAAGGGCTTCGGCGTACGAGTGCTGCCCTCCGGCGCCAAGCGCTGCATCGTCCACTACCAGCATCGAGGACAGCGCGTCTTGAAGATCGTCGGCGACACGCTGGCGCTCGCCGACCGCAAATGGGTTCCGACGAGCGTCCCTCTCTTCTCCCAGGTCCGGCACATCCTGAAATCTCTTAATTTCTCGCTCCTGTAGACATGTCGTCCGGTTCATCAAGGCACCTCCGACCGAGACACCTGACCGGACAACTCGTGTGTTAGCAACACTTCACACGCCGTACTCTTGACGCTCTTGGGAGGGGCGGTTATATTTTGCGGTTGTTCCATTGTCAGGAGGGGCGCAAGACTTCTCATAGCATTCGCCGGAAATCGGACAGAGGCGTCACAGTTAGAACGATCCGACGCCATTTCAGTCCGATTGTTACGGTCATCTTGCGAAAGTAGGGATCGTCGTGATGTCTGATGCAGAGATTGTTGCGGAAGCGCCACTTCGTGTTGCTTGTGTGCAAATGTGTCCGAATGTCGGTGAAAAGTCCACCAATCTCGCCAAATCCGAGGAAGCAATCCGCGAGGCGGCAGCGACGGGAGCACGATTGGTCGTTCTGCCAGAACTCGCCAACTCCGGCTACGTGTTTCGGACGCGTGACGAAGCATTCGAATTGTCGGAACCGGTGCCCAACGGCGAGACCACTGAACTCTGGGGAAGCCTGGCAAATTCTCTCGGAATCACCATTGTCGCAGGCATTTGCGAGCGAGAGGACAGTGCACTCTACAACTCTGCAGTAACCATCGGCCCGAACGGGTACATCGGTACTTACCGCAAAGTCCATCTTTGGGGCAATGAAGCCCTTTTCTTTGAACCTGGCAACCTTGGTTTTCCGGTATTCACCACCGATCTGGGGCGTATTGCGTCGTTCATCTGCTACGATTGCTGGTTTGCTGAGGTCTTTCGCTGTTGTGCGCTCAAAGGTGCAGACATTCTCTGTGTGCCCACGAACTGGGTGCCAATACCAGGTCAGCACGAGGGCAGGGAAGCCATGGCGAACATCATCGTCATGGCTGCCGCTCATACCAATTCTGTCTTCGTCGCCGCAGCCGACCGCATTGGGACCGAACGCGGCCAGCCGTTCATCGGTCAGAGCGTGATTGTCAGCTACACCGGCTGGCCGATCGGTGGCCCAGCGTCGAAGGATGGCGAAGAGATCATTTACGCTGACATCAACCTCTCTGATGCCCGCAAAAGACGAACGTGGAATGAGTTCAATCACATTCTTCGGGATCGTAGGCCGGATGTATACAGCCAGGAAACTTCGGAACCAAGGATCAGGATGTGACCCGACGAGTGCTCAGCCACGAACCTCAGGCGACATTCCTCGGTGCGCCCTTCGTGGAGGCTCGCGAAAGGGATCTGAAAGCGCACGGCGCCCGGGCCGCCCTGCTCGGCATTCCATATGACATGGGTGGGATATTTCGCAGCGGAACAGCTGCAGGGCCCAGAGGTTTGCGAGAAGCATCTCGACAGTATGGCGGCTACTTTTTCGACGACGACGTCGATCTGTTGGACACGTTCAAACTGGTTGATTGCGGCGACGCACGTATGGTTCCAGCCAATCCCGAGCAGTGCCGCGCTGCCGCCAAGACTGCGGCGAAAGAAATTATCAGGTCCGGGGCAATTGGAATTTTCATTGGCGGAGACCACAGCATCCCAATTCCACTCGGCGAGGCCATCTCTGAAGAGACGCAAGGTCAAGTGGGTTACATTGTGTTCGATGCCAACATGGATGCGGAGGAGGACGTCGACGGCGAACTGAATTCAAACTGGTCGGAGGTCTGCCGTCTAGCGGAACTCGACAACATCAATCCGAGAAACATGGTCCTCATCGGGATTCGGGGGGCATTGAATAGCCGACGCCAAACGGAGTATCTCAGGGAACGCGGAATTCGCGTGATCGGCATGCGCGAAATCATCGGGCGCGGCATAGAAGATGTCATGTCCGAAGCTTTGTCCCTGGCGAGCGATGGCGTGGAGGCGCTCTATGTCAGCTTCGACACCGATGGTGTCGACGCGGCCTACGCACCTGGCACTAGCGGTCCAGAACCCGGCGGACTGACATCGCGCGAAATCCTGACCGCTGCGCGGATGATCGGAGCACATGGAGCCACCATGTTCGACATTGTCGAATATTGTCCGGCGTATGACCCGTCCGGCATCACCGGCAAGCTATGCTGCTACATCATCTTCAATCTACTCGGTGCGCACTATTCCAGCGGGCGAACCACGTGACAGAAAACTGTGGATACTCCAGAAAAAGGGAGTTTAGACGATGCTGGCTAGCTTGTGACAGAGGCAGTCGGTGAACAACAAACATAAGGGAGGGACAGATGTCAGATATTCCTGGTTTGTGTGTTCGGAGAATCAAGACTGCGATTGTTGGATCAGTCGCTCTTTTCCTAGCCATTGTGAGTGTTCCTGTCCACGCCAGTGGCACAGTGGTGTGGGGTTTACCAGTTGGGGTGAGCGTCCTGGACCCGCATGTCAGTTGCGGTTGGATGGCGAAGTTTGTTGACTATCAAATGTTCGAGGGCTTGGTTGAAATTGACCTCACTCGTCCAGAGGCGCCGACTCAGTTCAAGGGTCAGCTTGCCGAAACCTGGGAGATTTCGGAGGACGGTCTGGTCTACACATTTCATCTTCGGCCGGGAGTCAAGTTTCACGACGGGACATCATTCGATGCCGCGGCAGTAAAGTTCAATTTCGACAGATTCCTGAAGCCCGACGCGCCACACTATAGCGAAACGGCCAACGGGTACTTCGCGTTCGCGGGCATCGTGCCGCTTATCGAGTCGGTTGAAGTGGTCGACCAAGCGACCGTTCGCATTACCCTGAACCAACCCAACAATCAGTTCCTGCGGCTCGGCATGGAGGACTGCCCGCAGATGTACATGATCAGCCCCAAGGCGATCATGGAGTACGGCGAAGAAAATCTTGCTCTTCACCCGGTTGGAACGGGGCCGTTCAAGTTCGTCGAACGCCAGCCTGGCGTGAAGATCGAACTTGAGCGCAACGACAATTACTGGGGTCAGCCAGCTGGTCCGGATCGGATAATCTTCCGGGAACTGGAGGATCCGGCGACCCGTATGAACGCGTTCTACGCGGGTGAAATCAATATCATCCAGGATCCCATATGGGACGAATTGGAGAACCTGAAGGACGAGGGCTACATCGTTACCAAGAACGAGAACGCGCCCACTCTCTGGTACATGAGCCTCAACACACGGAATCCACAGCTAGCCGATACCAGAGTGCGTCAGGCCATCAGCTATGCCATCAACCGGCAAGGCTTGGTCGATGAAGTATTGCATGGCTTTGGCCGTCCCGCTTACACGATGCTCAACGCCGGAACCTTTGCCCACGACCGGGACTATGTCAGTTACCCCTATGACCCGGACAAGGCGCTTGAGCTTCTTGCGGAAGCGGGGGCGGAAAACCTGAGGCTCACCTTTGAACTCCCGAAGTATGGCCTGGGCGAGTTGATCGAGAAGTGGGTTCAACGTGATCTGGCCAAAGTTGGAATTGAAGTCGACCTGGTGGCCATGGAATGGCTATCTTACCTCGACAGGTGGAATGCCGGAATGCCTCCGGAGGTCGCCTTTACTGACATGATTTGGGGCATGCAGACCCCCGAATGGACATCCATCACCTATCGGTGCAACAGCCAGCCACCCAATGGCTGGAACAACGCCTGGGCCTGCAACGAAGAGGTCGATAGTCTTCTCAAGGCGGCTGTCCGCACACAGGATCTTCGGGAAGCGGCGTCCCTGTATCAGGAGGCGGACAGACTGATGATGATGGAGTCTGCTTATGCTCCTCTCTACCACTACGCCAACCCTATCGCCCTTCATCCTTCAGTGAAGGGATTCGTCAACGCACCGGCGAACTGGTGGGATCTCTCAACAATCACCATTGAAGAATAGGGGCGAAAGAGCGCCTCGCGATGGGATATGTGCCAGCATGTCCCATCGCCCACGATGGATGCCTTGTGCCGTGGGGCGATGTTGAGTCTACAGTGCAGGGATTTTAGTCCATGGGCCTCTACGTCCTGATGCGACTCATCTCGGTTGTTCCAGTGCTTTTGGGTGTCTCCATCCTGGTATTCTTGCTCATGCACCTGGCGCCGGGAGACGTAACAAGCACATTGCTTGGCCCCATGGCGTCGCCTGACGCTCGCGCCGCAATTCGTGAGCGCCTTGGCCTGGATCTATCCCTGTTCACGCAATACTGGACCTGGCTGACATTGGTGTTGCAGGGCGACCTCGGCGTGTCTTGGGTCCATCGACACGAGGTTGCTGACCTGGTGCTGCCCAAATTTTTCAACACGGTCATACTAGCTTCGGCGGCGGCGCTGATTGCATATCTTGTTGGATTTTTCGCGGGCTTCGTGGCGGCCAGCAGGGCTTACAGCCTTTCTGACCGGATTTTGATGGGAGTCATGCTGATCTTGGGGAACACGCCTCTCTACTGGCTTGGGCTAATCCTGGTTTTCCTGTTTGCGTTGACCTGGCGTTGGCTACCAGCGACCGGCATGGTCAGCGTGGTTGACGGCGGCGGTGTGCTCGACGTGTTGCGGCACCTCATTCTGCCCGCTACAGCCTCAGCGCTGCCATCGGCGGCGCTCGTGGCGCGCGTAACCCGCGCATCGTACTTGGAGATTCTCAACCAGAACTATATCCGGGCGGCCCGTTCCCGTGGCGTGCCGCGCGGACTGATACTCCGCAAACACGCTCTCCGGAATGCGGCACCCGCAATTCTCACAGTCGGCGGCATGGAACTCGGATATCTGCTCGGCGGCGTTGTCTTCACGGAAGTCATCTTCGCCTGGCCAGGCGCTGGCAATCAGCTTTACTCTTCCATTGTTGGACGGGATATTCCGACGGTACAAGGAATAGTTCTCCTCATTGCCTTGGCGTTCGTGCTGATCAATCTGATAGTCGACGTGGTCAATGCCTACGTTGATCCGCGAACACGAACGGCTCTGTCCGGGTACTAAACGATGACCCGGAGCGTGATCCTGAGATGAAACATGAGAGTATGGGCGGGCATGTTTCGCCGAACACAAGAGAATCGGTTTTGAGCGAGCGTCGGCCTTTCATCGAAGCCTGCCGTGCTTTCGGTCGAGATCCAATGTCGCTTGTGGCCGTGAGCTTCATATTCTTGGTGGTTCTGTTGTGCCTGCTCGCTCCGTACATCAGTCCACACGACCCCTTCGAGGCCGTTGCCCGACGGAACACCGCACCTCTGACAGGCAACGTGTTTCTCGGCGCCGATGTTGATGGTCGAGACATCCTGACAAGGTTGCTGTGGGGCGGTCGAATTTCGTTGATCACGGGCGTGATACCCACAGTCCTCGCGACTGCCGTAAGCCTTCTCATCGGGATGTCGGCAGGCTATGTCGGCGGATGGTTTGATCAGCTGCTCATGCGCAGCCTCGATATCTTTTTCGCATTCCCGCTCGTTCTGGTCGCGATCGTCGTCGCAGGGGTTCTGACACCCGGTTTGTTCACGGTGATGATCGCTATCTTCATTGCCCTCATTCCCTACATCGCCCGTCTGGTGCGCACTACTACGCTCTCGGTCAAGACACAGCCCTTCATCGAGGCCGCCCGAGCGAGCGGTGCGCGCGAAAGCGTGATCATCTTTCGGTACCTACTGCCGAATACCGTAGCGCCGGTCACCGTTTATGCCACGACGTTGATTGGGATGATGATGGTGCTCGGCTCCGCTCTCAGTTTTCTGGGCCTCGGCGTTCAACCGCCGACAGCCGACTGGGGGTTGATGATATCGGAGGGACGAACGGTTCTGAGGCGCGCTCCACACGCAACAATTTTTCCTGGTATCATGATTGTCCTTGTTGCCCTTGCCTTCGGGTTCATCGGGGACGGTTTGCGCGATGCCATGGATCCACGCTTGAGGTCGCGATAAATGGCCTGCGAGCCAAACGTTGACTACGGGCCCATATTGAGGGTCGTTGGACTCAAGACTTACTTCCATCTCCGCGATGGGACGCTTCAGGCTGTCGACGATGTCTCGTTTGAAGTAGGCACGGGTAAGACGCTCTGCATCGTTGGGGAATCCGGTTCCGGCAAGAGTGTGACCGCGCTGTCCATTATGGGGCTGATAGACCCACCTGGCCGGATCGAAGCAGGAGGCATCTACCACCATGGTGAAGACCTCTTGGAACTGCAGGAAGATGAGCTCGAGGGCCGCATTCGAGGCAACCGTATCGGTATGATTTTTCAGGATCCGATGAGTTCGTTGAACCCTTCGTTTACGATTGGCGATCAAGTAGCGGAAGGGCTGGTGTTACACCGCGGCCTGACACGCAATCAGGCCCGCCAGGAAACCGTTGACGTTCTCCGACTTGTAGGCATACCGGACGCTGAAGCGCGTTACGATTTGTATCCTCACCAATTCAGTGGTGGCATGCGTCAGCGGGCTATGATCGCCGCTGCCATCATTTGCGAACCCGACTTGCTGATCGCTGATGAGCCGACCACAGCGCTAGATGTAACGATCCAGGCTCAGATCTTGCGTCTCTTGGCGGAGCTCAAGGATAAATTGAACAGTTCCTTGCTGATGATCACCCATGACCTGGGGGTCGTCGCATCGATGGCCGATGATGTGCTCGTAATGAATGCCGGGAAAATTGTCGAAAGCGGGACTGTCGAGCAAATGTTCGACTCGCCATCGCATCCCTATACTCAAGGACTCCTGAACTGCGTCATCGACGCGGAGACACAACGTGATGGGTCGTTCGAGGTGATACCAGGCGTTCCCTTGGTGCCCATTAACCCTGGCCGCGGTTGCCGATTCAAGGACCGGTGCACGCGACGATTTGCCCGCTGCAATCGGGAAGAACCGGTGTTGTTGCCAATCGAGCGTGGCCACTATGCCGCCTGCCATCTGTGTGATTCGGCTACATGAGTGATCTTCTGACAGTTCAGGATCTGCGCAAGGTTTACCAAATCGGCAGGAAGGGCCTGCTCCAAGCGCGAAGGGCCGTAACCGCCGTGGATGGCGTCAGCTTTGTGGTCCGCAACGGCGAAACATTCGGATTGGTCGGCGAGAGCGGCTGCGGAAAGACAACCACAGCACGCCTCGTTCTTCGGCTGGTTGAACCGACTTCGGGATGGATAGGTTTTGATGGATGGGACTTGCTGGATTGCAACAAGAAAGAGATGCGTCAACGACGGCGCGAAATGCAAATCGTTTTTCAGGATCCTATGACAGCGCTCAATCCCCGGATGTCAATCGGCACCAGCATTGCGGACACTCTGCGCTTCCATGGCATTGGCGACTCTCGCTCCCGCGTTGAAGAAGCTCGGACCATGTTGGAGGTCGTCGGCCTCAGCCGCTCGCACTATAGCGGGCTGCCGCATGAGTTCAGTGGCGGACAATGCCAGCGAGTTGGCATTGCCCGTGCTCTCATTCTGAAACCGAAACTGGTTTTGCTCGACGAGCCCGTCTCTTCACTTGACGTATCAATTCGCGCTCAAGTTCTCAATCTCTTGCGCACGCTACAAAATGAGTACGGGTTGACGTACATTTTCATTTCGCACGACCTCACGGTAGTCAGGAAATTCTGCAGTACAATGGCCGTGCTTTATCTCGGCAAAATTGTTGAAGAGGGACTGAGCGATGCCGTCAGTCGTGAACCGCTGCACCCCTATACACAGGCATTGGTCAATTCGGTTCCACAACCGGATCCCAGGGCCCCCAAGGCTCGCGACCTGGTGGGCATCGAAGGGGAGCTGCCTAGTGCTCTTGCAGTGCCGAAAGGCTGCCGCTTTGAAGGCCGTTGCCCGCACAGGATGAAGAAGTGCGCGGAAAAAGAGCCCGCATTGGTTGATTTGGGTGGGAATCGAAAGGTGGCGTGCTTCTTGCATTCAGACGCAGAAGCGCCAACCGCCACGATATCGTGAATCCGGGGTGACCGCAAGGAATCACATATCGCCGTCTTTCCAGAACCGCAATGGCATTGCCCCCGGGTGTTGAACGCAGCCGTTTGCATTCTGTGATTCCTCGGGACACGATCCGGTTCCGGTTTCGGCGTACCCTCGGACGGATGCACGGGCTTTCCGGACACCATGTGGTCTGAACCAGGCGGAGGATTCTCAAGATGACGCACGTCCAGCAACTCGAAACCCGGCTCGCAACCGGAGGACCGGTGATTCTGGATGGCGCCATCGGCACCGAGCTCGAGCGTCTGGGCGCCCGCATGGACCAGGAGGTCTGGTGCGCCCGGGCGCTCGCCGACTGTCCGGACATGGTTCACCAGGTCCATCGCCGCTACATCGATGCAGGCGCGGATGTCATCACCACCAACAGTTTCTCCGCCACCCGGGAGGCGATGCAGGGCTGTGGACTGGGCGAACACTTCGAAGACTGGAACCGGCGCTCGGTGCGCATTGCCCGCGAGGAGCGCGACCGGTCCGAGCGTTCAGGGTCGATCGTCGTGGCGGGCTCGGTCAGCAGCTACGGCCGGTTCGACAGTCTCGATATCGAGACGATATCCGGTCACTTCCGGGCCCAGGGGGAGATCCTCGTCGAAGAGGGCGTCGACCTGCTGATCCTGGAGACCCTGGGATCCTCCGCGCGCACCGTCAAGGCCATGGTGAATGCGACGAGCGACCTGGGCGTGCCCGTGTGGGTGTCCTTGAGTTGCGTTCGCGCCCGCGACACCGGCGCCGTCATGCTCGGCATCGAGGAAAGCCGTGAATCCCCCGATGCGACGCAGATCTACGGCCCGCTGGCCGACGCGGTGCGCGAGATCATGTCCGTCGGCGGCTCAGCCGTCCTCATGATGCACTCGGTCCGGGACGTGACCGAGGACGCCATCAAGGTCCTGCGCGCGGCTTACTCCGGCCCCGTCGGCGCCTATCCCAATGCGGGTTACTGGGCGCGGCCGAACTGGACCTTCGTCGACCATGTGACGCCGGAGGCGTATCTCGCCGACGCCAGACGCTGGGTCGACGCCGGAGCCGCGATTGTGGGCGGTTGCTGCGGAGTGGGAGTCGAGCACATACGCGTCCTTGCAGACGGCCTGTAGACGGGTGCCGTTCTGCGAGGCTCAGGAGACGTGAAGGGCGAAGGACCCGACGCCGAACTCAACCTCGCCCTTGGCGACAAGTTCACCCTGGTCAATCGGGGCTTCGTGCAATCGCTTTGATTGAGGTTTCACGGAGAAAGGCCGGCCGCAGAGCTTGCCTACACCGACAATTTCGCTGAGACCCGGCGACTCGTGCAGTTCATCCGCGAGATGCAGCGCCACGGCGGTGTCGCCACGGGTCCCGACCGCGGTGAACCCGACTTTCAGGTGCGGGAGAAGGCGGTATGGCAAGCGGCCCGGAGTCTGGCGGTGCGCTGGCGGGCGCGGAGCGCGCTCGAGACTTCGCCGGGGCTTGACGGTCTGATCGAAGAAGAAGTCGCTCTCGATGTGGCCGAGCCGCTCGTAGAACGGGATTGCCGCCTCGGTCAGGCAGGCGGAAGACCGCGACCGTGTCCTGGCGCAGCGCCCGCTCCTCTTCGCCGCAGGTCGTGGAACCGGGCATCGGTGCTCGAGCCAGCGCGTTCCAGGTCGAGGGGCTCCCGGCGCGCCAGGATTTCGGGCTCGCGAACGGGACGGGCGCTAACGCATTGCGTCTTCCAGCAGCAGACCTCCGATGTCGTTGCCGTTGAGCAGGACGCGGCCGTCCGGGGCGACTTCGAGGTCGTAGACGTACCTCGACGCGCCGCCCTCCTCGACGCGCCGGCCCATCGCCTGCATGACCTCGAGCACCTGCGCGGCATCCAGCGCGTCGGTATCACCTGAGGCCGCCATGCCCGTCATGCGCTCGACGAGACCGGCGAGGCCGAACACCTCGAGCCGCGCCGTGCCGACGGCCATCCGGGGCGACTCTCCGGATGCGGTGAACCGTCCGGCGAGGTCCGCCCGCAACGCGGCGCTCTCGTAGCCCAGGCGCTCGATCTCGAACACGCTCCGTGCCCTCAGCACGCGCTGCAGCACAAGCATCGCGAAGTCCCGGGCCTCGAAGGGAACGAGGTCGTTCACGGCATTCCGAAACGTGTCCACACCCAGGACCGCCAGATCGAGGGAGGGCAGGTCGCGGAGCGCCAGGCGCAGGTCGAAGGCAAGGGGCACGAGATCGGCCTCGGGGTCGGACAACGGAGCGGCGAGGCCGGCGTGGCCGTACTCGAAGAAGAAGGAGGCCGCGTTGGTGTCCATCCCCTCCATGCCCACACCGACGTTCACGGCGTCGAAACCGATCTCCTCGAACGAGTCGGGGTCGCGCACGTGGAAATCAGTCAGGACGACCGTCATGGACATGCTCTCCATGAGGGGCGCGCGTGCCATGGCCAGATCCGCGAGCCGGACGGAGGTCTTCTTCATCAACTCCTCGCCCGCCGGCCCCGAGATGGCGAAGCTGTCCTGCATTTCCTGGACCGCTTCGTTCACGGCGGCGAGAAAGACGAGATCCCAGCCGCCATAGACAACCGAGGCATCGAGCCGCGCGAGTTCAAGGATTTCCCCGCCGTTCACGCCGAACTGGACATCCTCGACGTTCATCGAAACCGGACCGCTCCATTTTCCGTCCCGGTCTTCCCGGAGCGACGACCGCAGCGCCACCCGGTCGACGGAGAGCAGGGCCTCCCCCGCGTCGGGAATGTTGCCCCGGAAGACCAGGTCCTTGAAGACGCAGTCGGATTCGGTCCAGACGTCGATGCCGGGAACGTAGGACCAGACGCACCGTTGGCCGCCGAGCGAGATGCCGCCGAGCGGGGCGCCCCCGCCGTCGTAGCGCGACGCGGTCCGGGGCAGCCGCAGCACCGCGCGGTAGCGATCCGGACCGTCCGGAACCAGGTCGAGTTCCGCGTCTCCGATCGTCCAGACGAAATCGGGTCCGAAAAGGGCAATGTCGCGCACGACGACCGAGATGGCGCCCTGCGCGTCCTCGCTCACGTCGACGACGTAGCCGGCACCACCGCCCTCCCGTTCCATCGTGGCCGAGACCTGGTCCATGAACATCTCGACTCGCTGTCGCATAAGTGAAGCCACGTCGGACTCTTCGGCCGGGGTCTGCGCCGCGGCGGGAGAGGCGGCCATGGCCGCGCACAGGAGAAGGGCGAGAATCGGCCGGATCACGGAGGTCGCCCGCGGGTGGGGATGCGATCCGGCAGGTTAGGGCATGGAGCCCTGGTGCGACAACCCCGCCTGCACCGCGCTTCGCGGGCGGGAATCGGCGAACAACCGGTTCACCTCCCGGCGGGTAACGCCGGTCACCGCCCGTCATTCCTCCTAGAAGGCTATGAAGCTTCGGTGGACCAGGAGGCCGCCCGGGCGCAGCAATTCGGTGTGCAACACCTCGTCCGTCTCGAGCGTGACCAGGTTCATGTCGCCCGGCATGGACATGCCGGCGGCTTCGCCGATGCGAGCCGCGTCGATGAATGCCTCGATCTCGGCGAGCGTCGGATGTCCCCACGTCGACACGTCCTTGTCCGCGATGGCCTCCGTGGCCGCGGCGGTCAACTGCCGTGGCCAGAGTTTCCGGAACAGGCCGTCGTTGGCGAATTCATCGCCTCCGGCGATCCTTCCGTCGATGGCGAAGACGTAGCCCACAGCATCCGGATTCCGTTGAGCCAGCGAGCCCAGGTTCGCCTTGTAGCGCTCCAGGGCCGAGGCGAGGCGTGCGTTCTCGAGCGACAGCTGCAGGCTCGAGGGGGAACGCTTGTCAGCGACGTCCAGCGACATGGCCCAAGCCAGGTCAGCCTGCACTTCGCCGACGGATTCCCACACCCGGCTCTGAAGATCCTCGCCGTCCGACCAATCCGACCAGGCCGCACCAGCGCCTTCGGGTGCGAGCCAGCGTTGCGCCTGCTCGAACAGCGCAATCCTGCCGTTGCTCGACGGCAGGCGGACCGTGGATTGCGAGAACCCGCTCGCCTCCTCCCCGCCGCGTCCGGACCATCGGCCGCGCTCCACACAGAAGACGCCGACGGAGAGATCGCCCGAACCGGGCGGAACGATCATGCTGGTGATCAGGACACGATCCTGCTTGCCGCCTTTGAGGATGTCGCCAGACTGGATGAAGACTTCGTGGTCGCCCGTATTGCGGACGACGAGTTCCTCGACCTCGCCGGTCTCGATGACCTCGATGAGGCCCTGCTGCATCGCCTCGTTCAGGGTGAGCGGTACGGGACCGCCGTACCCGCCTTCGCGGTGAATCAGGTAGACGGCCAGTTTGTCGTGTGCGTAGGGGCCGCTGAGCCAGTAGCTCCCTTCGTCCGCGCCGGCCGCCACCGGCGTTGTCCAGCCCGTCGCGATGACGGCGGCCAGAGCGGCCGCCGCCGGGAATCCGTGTTTGCGCATGTGACACTCCCTCCCCGGGATACCAATCCGGATTCCGGACTACATGGCGGATGAGGCGGCGACGCGGCGAAATTGAGTCAATTTCCTGTCGGGCCTGCGGGTTTGACGGCGACCGGCCCGGCAGGCTGGCGAACCCTTGTCGATGGCCGGGAAGAGCGTGCGGCGGCCTTGCGGCGGATCAAGGCAAGGCCGCAGTATCTTCCTCCACCGTCTGCCAATTGGTACCGGGGAGAGAACAATGACGGACCGCAGGGGTGTCCCCGGCGCCCCGCCGGTGCGGGAGAGGGGGCTGATCGGCGGGGCCGAGGAACGCGCCATCGTTGTCGTGCCCTACCGTCAGGATTGGCCCGAGACGTTTCGCCTGCACCGGGAGCGCATCGCGGCGGCACTCGGAGCGGACGCGCTCGGCATCGACCATATCGGGTCCACCGCCGTGCCCGGCCTCGACGCGAAACCGATCGTCGACATTCTGGTCGCTGTTGCGGATTTGGCCGACGAGGAGACCTATCTGCCGGCGATGGAGGCTTGCGGGTATCAACTGCGGGTGCGCGAAGCCGATTTCGAGGAACACAGGATGTTCCGCACCCCGGAGCTTGACGTGCATGTCCATGTGCTCTCGGACGGCTCGCCGGAGATCGAGCGCTACCTGCGCTTCCGCGACGCGCTGCGTGCCACTCCGTTTCTGCGCGCGCGCTACCAGGAACTCAAGCGGTCCCTGGCAGCGCAGGACCGGCAGGACATGAACGTCTATGCCCGGGCGAAGTCCGAGTTTGTCGAGGCGATCGTCCTCTGGTCGAGATGAACAGACTGTCGTCGTCCGCAGCTGGCACCCGGTGGCGGCTGAGGAACCCTCACCCGCATGGCGGGACACACCGGTGGTCCGATGCAGATGAAACGGCCCGGCAGCGCTCGTCACCCTCGAAAGCGAACAGCGACACATTGCAAGGCGCCTGGCGCGCGGCATCGGCCATGACCCTTGTCGTGGTTACACGTCTCCAAGAACCATCAACTCGTCCACGAGCCGGTGGGAACGGCTCGCGAAAACAAGCGATCTCGCGCCCGGTCGTCGCATCGACGCCGTCCGCCAGTGCGGCATCGTGGCATGTCGACCCCACAGGGCAGAACGGCGACCACGATCTGTGTCTTCGCGACCGAGGCAGTGGCGAGATGTCCACACAGTTCGCTGAGGCGGCCGGACCCCTTTCCGGTGAGGTTGAGGCCTGGTGGGCCGGAGAGCTGCCGCTCGCCCTCTCCCATTCATCTCCGTCATTGACGACGTCCTCATGAACATGACAATTCGGATGATGACGAAGGTGACCGGACGGCGCGAGCGAAGGCAGGGATGGAGTTCCAACTCTTTGTTCTCGTCCAGTCCGTAGTCGTCGCCCTGCCGGCGGCGTGGCTCTCTCTGGGCACTCTCGACAACATCCTCCATTCCAGGATCAACCGAGACGATGTTGCCCGGGTCCTGGCACTCGAGGCTCTCCGTGAGTGGCCGGACGTACGGGCAAGGGTCGGCCATCGGGCCATCACGAACGAAAGAACGGTCCGCCGACTCTTCCTCCTGGTGGTGATTGCCGAATGCGCGGCGTCGATCCTGCTGTGGATCGGCGCCGTCAGTCTGGGGCTGGCGTTCTTCGGCCTCGCCGATCACGACCGGGCCCGCGACCTTGCCATGATCGGTGCTCTGGGTTTCACGGTCATCTGGGCATCGTTCCTGACAGGAGGGCAGTGGTTCTACTACTGGTATGACTCCTATGGGCAATCCACCCACCTCAAGGCCCTGCTCTGGGGACTGGCCACCTTGATTATCCTGGCCCTGTAGGGTTTTCCGACATCAGAAATCCGGAACAATCCGGGCACAGGCGAATGAAGCTCCGGTCCGCCGGGTACGTTGGTGAGCCCAAGCAACTCGCACACCTCAACGGTGTGTTGGCGACATGCGCGCAGACAGGGACGCGGTTTCCACGCCTCCGGACATGCCGGGCCGTCCGAAGGATCGGCACGATTGGATCAAGACCGACCTCGAGCCCCAGGAACAGTTGAGGCTTGAGGCTGGGGCGACACCATAGGGCATCCGCTCGGACCAACAACGCAGACCGAGTTATCGCGAACCGATCCTCGTGGACAAGGATCGAGCGCGTCGAGGGGTCCCATCCGCCCCGACATTGTCCTTGCTGGAAATCCTAACTACTGTCTTCCCACAGATTGGGGTCCAGCCATGAGGACGCCGGTCATGCGAAACGCGAAGGAAAGACAATCATCATGAGCGATCACGAGGAAAACGAATACACCGACAGCTTTGTCGGCGCCCTGGAACTGGTTTGGGGCGACGGTTTCCTTTCGCCGGGCGGCAAGGAAGAGATCGCTCTCTTTCTCGAAGGTCTCGATATCTCGGGAAAGGAGTTCCTCGATGTCGGTTGCGGCATCGGAGGCTGTGACGTGGTGCTGGTGCGCGACTTCGGCGCGGCCCATGTGCACGGTATCGATATCGAACGTCCGTTGCTGCGGCGTTGCGTTGAACGCGCCGAGCGGGAGGGCCTTTCCGAACACTTGAGCTACGAGAAAGTCGACCCCGGTCCGTTCCCGCTGCCTGACGAGAGTTTCGATGTTGTGTTCAGCAAGGATGCCATGATTCACATCGAGGACAAGCATGCGCTGTTCGCCGAGGTCTTTCGGGTCTTGCGCCCGGGCGGGGTGTTCCTCGCCAGCGACTGGATGCGGCGGGACGAGGAACCGCCGGGACCGGAAGCCCAGCACTGGCTGGATATTGTCGGCCTCACCTTCGGCATGCACTCACCGCCGTTCTACATCGACGCCCTGGAGGCGGCGGGTTTCGTCAATTGCTCCACCGAGGATCGCAATGAGTTCGTGACCCGCGTCTTGCGGGCAGATCACACCCTGATTACCGGTGAAGGCCGGGAAGAGCTCATCCGCCGTACAGGCGAGGAAGCCCAGCACTTCATCAATGTCTGGCATGCCGCACTGCGCGCGGCCGAGGTCGGAGAGCTTCGACCCGGTCATCTCAGGGCTTTCAAGCCATGACCGCTGCCGGCGGCTGACCCGCTCCATTGATCGGTCCGGCCGGAATGCGGGGTATAGGACCATGAATCAGGAACTCTACGGTCGTGGTTCTACCGGAAATCCGCATTGAAGACTGTGGCGATCCAACCTAGAGTCGGAGCCATGCAGAAGCGCAAGTGCACCGCACAGCCACCGCCGGACAAGCCGGGCCGTCCCAAGGATTGGCGCGATCAGATCAAGGCAGATCTGGCTGCCCAGCTTGAGGCTGGGGCGACACTTTACGGCATTCGTTCGGATGGGGCCTACATCGCCCGGACCAAGAACGGCGACCGAATCATCAGACGCCCCGCTCTGGAGTCTGGCTGAACCGGCGCACACTGCGATGCCCACGTTGTATGTGGTGGCCGGCCCGAACGGGTGCGTCAAGTTCACGCTGACACGCACAACGTGGCTCAGCGGCTTCAACATTATCGATCCCGACGCGATCGCGCGCACCGCCACATTCGCCACTCCTGCTGCGGCAGCACGCGAGGCACTGCAGCAACGACGGGCGTCGCTCCGAAGCAGCCGGACGCACCTGCTGGAAACCACGCTGGCAGGCTTCGGCGCTCTCCACCACATGGACTCGGCGCGAGAGGTCGGGTTCCGGGTCGAGCTGTACTACGTGTGTGTGGAGTCGCCCGAACTGGCACTCCAGCGCATTCGTACCCGAGTCGCATCCGGCGGTCACCATGTTCCGGAGCCGGACGTGCGGCGACGGTTTCAACGATCGCAGGCCAGCCTGTCGGCAGCGATTTCCCGGTCTGACGAGGTGCGGCTCTACGACAACGCCAACCCCGAACACCCCCACCGGGAAATCGCGGTGATGACGAGCGATGTGAGGTGGACCGCAGAGGAACTTCCCGGTTGGGCGGAGGCAGCGATCTCACGCAATCAACCGCAGCACCGGTAGCCCGACGCCGCGGTCGCTGGCATTTCGTACGAAACTACCCGACCTTTCACGGGTAATCGTGTTGCAGCGGATCGGATCGAGACTGTCAGAAGGCGTCGGGCTCGGTCAGGCGCCGGCCTGGACACCATTTCTCAGTTGTCGGGTCGTCTGGCTGCCCGCGCCCGCAGGGTTGCTTCCCGGTGAAAGATGTAGAGACCCGATGCGGCGATGACGGCGACACCCACCAGGGTCCACAGGTCCGGCACTTCTCCGAAGACAACGAGCCCGGCGATCATGGCGAGAATCATGTGCGAGTAGGTGAAGGGCGCCAGGGCCGAGACCGGAGCGTGGCGAAAGGCGTGGATCAGGCAGTAGTGGCCGGTCATGGCGCAACCGCCGAGCAGGACAAGCATCAGCCAGTCGATGACGCCGGGAGGCGCCCACTGCCCGGGAATGACAAGAACGACCAGTGACATGATCGCGGCGCCGGCCACGTTGTTGTAGGCCATGCTCGTGCGGGCCTCGTCATAGCGATTGACCAGGCGCGTGAGGACATTGTAGGTGGCCATCCCGGCGGCGACCCAGAGCGGCAGGAAGTACGCCCAGTGCCGTTCCTCGAATCCGGGTCTGAGCACGATCATGACGCCTGCGAAACCAATGGCAATCGCCGTCCAGCGGCGAATGCCGACCTTCTCGCCCAGCACCGGTATGGCGAGCATGCTGGTGATGAAGGGAGCGGCAAAGCCGATGGCGACGGCGTCGGCCAGGGGAATGTGGCTGATGGCGATGAAGAACGTGCAGGTGAGCGAGACCAGCAGGACCGAGCGGGCCATCTGCAGATCGAGGCGTTTGGTCCGCAGGGCCGGGATCAGCAGCCGCGGGGAGATGAGGAAGGGCAGCAGGATCACGGAAAACACGTACCGTCCCCAGGCGATCTGCAGCGACGGCAGGGTCTGCGTCATGATTTTCGCCAGCGAGTCCAGGGTGACGAAGAAGACAATCGATATCAGGGTGAGAGCGATGCCGCGGGGAATGTTGTCCAACGATCACCTCGTCAGCCGTCGCGGCCAGTCTTCTGCGGCCAATGGTAGGACATGCCCATGATTGTTGTCGCCGGCAATCTGTGCCATGGCTTCATCTCACGGTCGGCCCCCCGCAAAGCACCCGTCATGATCTCAGGGGCCACCTCATTCATGGAGTGTGCCGTCTTGACCTTCACAGGACTGTCACGCCGGTGATTCGCGTGAGCGCCAGGTGGCGCAGCATCGGGGCGGTCATTGCGAGTGTCTTTGCTGCTTCGCTGACCTTTTCCATCTGCATGCCGCTGCTGTCACTCATCCTCGAGCAGCGGGGGACGGCGAGTTGGCTCATCGGTCTCAACAACGCGGCCGGTCCGGCGGGGCTGTTGGTCGCCACGATCTTCATGCCGCGCATCGTGGAATGGCTGGGCACCATGTACGCCCTTTATCTCGGTTTCGTGCTCATGGTCGTGTCGATGGCCCTGTTGCCCGTCTTTGACAACGTGTGGGCCTGGTTTCCGCTCAGGTTCTTTCTCGGAATCGGCACCGCGCTCCACTGGGTTGTCAGCGAGACCTGGATCAACACGCTTGCCGACAACCGCAACCGTGGCCGGGTCATGGCCGTCTACGTGACCGCTCTCTCGGCTGCCTATCTCGCCGGCTTGCCGGTGCTGCTTGTCGTCGGCACCCACGGCGTCCTGCCCTTTGTCATTATCGTCACGATCCTGTGTGTTGCCGTCCTGCCTCTCGTTCTGGCACGCAACCTGGCGCCCCGCATCTCCACGCAGGCCGGTTTCGGCCTGCTCGCCGCCGCCAGGCGGGCACCGGCCACCATGGTGGCGGCCCTCGTCGATGGAGTCGTGATGGGCGCGCTCTTCGTCTTCTTTCTCATCTATGCCGGCCGCCAGTCCTTTACGGAGGACCAGGCGATCGTGCTTCTCATGGTGATGGCCGCGGGCAACGTGATGCTCCAGTTCCCGGTCGGCATGCTCGCCGACCGGTTCGACAAACGCATGCTGCTCATCGTCTTTGCCTTCGCCATCTCGCTCTTCACCATCGCCTTCCCGTTCGTCCTCCATCATCCCTGGCTTCTGTGGCCCACACTCTTCGTGTGGGGCGGAATCATGGGCGGAATCTACACCTGCGGGCTGGCGCAGATCGGCCAGAGATTCAGGGCCTCCGAACTGGCGCCGGCCAATGCCACGTTCATCTTCGTCTACGAGTTCGGACACCTGGTCGGACCCCCGGCGGCCGGCTACGCCATGGGACTGTGGAATCCCCACGGCCTCATCGTGTTCTGTGCCACCGGCGGCCTGCTCTTCGCCCTCTTCGCAACCGCACGTCATTTCCTCGTGCGCTCCCGGGGCACATGACAAGGTGAGAGGCCACCGGCCTCGCGGATACCGAAGCCGACCTGGAGTCAAGCGGTCCCAAGGAGTGGCATGCACCCCGGGTTGGAGGAATGGCCCTTGATTCTCTATGGTGCAATCCCGTGAACGAACGACAGACAGACGCGGCTATCCTCGCCGATGGCCACTCTCGCGGAGATTCGCTGAACCACGGAATGGACGCAGCGTGACCGGCAACGCCTACGATCTTGACGAGACCTTCCACGACGAGATGTACGGAGCCGACGGTGCGCCCCGGGATCACTACCGGTTGCTCGATGACGCGCTCCAGGCCCTTCCCGGCAGCGAACTTGCACTGATCCAGGACCGGGTGAGGCGGTCGTTCGCCGAAGAGGGAATCTCCTTCACCGTCTACGGGGACGAGGAGGCCCAGGAACGGATCATTCCCGTCGACTGTATCCCGCGCATCCTGACGGGCGAGGAATGGCAGCAGATCGAGGCCGGTCTCACTCAGCGCATCGACGCCCTCAACCGGTTTCTTGGCGACGTCTACGGCGAGGCACGCATCATCGCCGACGGGGTGATTCCGGCGGACCTGGTCCGTGGTTGTCCCCAGTACCGGATCGAGATGCGTGGCATGACCGTTCCCCACGACACCTGGGTCGCCGTCTGCGGCACGGACATCGTGCGCACGACCGACGGATTCATGGTCCTGGAGGACAATCTGAGGGTGCCCTCCGGGGTGTCCTACATGCTGGCGAATCGCGCCGCGGTGAAGAGCAATCTGCGCCGCCTCTATCGACGCCATCAGGTGCGCGACATCGGAAACTACGGAGAGGTCCTGCGTGACACTCTCGCCAGTCTCGCTCCCGAGGAAAGCGACGATCCGTGCATTGTCCTTCTCACTCCCGGCGTCTTCAATTCCGCGTTCTACGAGCACATGTTCCTCGCCCGGGAGATTGGCGCATCCCTGGTCGAGGGCCGCGATCTCCTGTTCGATGGCGGGCAGGTGTTCATGCGCACCACCCGGGGTCTCAGGAAGGTGGACGTGATCTACCGGCGCATTGACGACGATTTCATCGATCCGCTCGTCTTTCGTCCCGACTCGCTGCTCGGCGTTCCTGGCCTCATGAATGCCTGCAAGCGCGGCAACGTCACCCTGGCCAACGCACCGGGCACAGGCGTGGCGGACGACAAGAGCGTCTATGCCTATGTTCCCGACATGATCCGCTACTACCTGGGCGAAGAACCGGTTCTCCCCAATGTCCGGACCTTCCTGTGCCGCCGCCCGGAGGACCTTGAATACACTCTCGACAATCTCGAGAACCTCGTCGTCAAGCGGGTCGGCGAATCGGGAGGATACGGCATGCTGGTGGGACCGCACGCGAAACCCGACGAGCGTGAGGCTTATGCCAGGGGCATCAGGGACAATCCTGCGGACTTCATCTCCCAGCCGGTGCTGCCGCTCTCCCGTGCGCCCTGCCTCATCGGGGAACACCTCGAGCCGCGTCACGTGGACCTCCGGCCCTTCGTGCTTCGTGGCCGCAGTACCCGTATCGTGCCCGGCGCCTTCAGCCGCGTCGCCCTCGTCAAGGGGAGCCTCGTCGTAAATTCCAGCCAGGGCGGCGGCGGCAAGGACCTCTGGGTCCTGGAGTCGTGATGCTCGCCCGCAGCGCCCAGGGCCTCTACTGGATGAGCCGCTATCTCGAACGCTCGGAGTTCATTGCCCGCCTGCTGGAACTGCAGACGAGGGCGCTGGTGGACCGGCCGCTCGCGGAGATCCACTTCGGCTGGCGGCGCATCTATGGCAGTCTCGGCATCAGTCCCCCGGCCGGTGATCTCGAGGCGGATCACAGCGACGATTACGCCCTGGCGGATTCCTACACACTTGCCGGCGATCTTACCTTCGAACCCAGCAACCCCAACTCCATGAGAAGCTGTTTCGCGGCAGGGCGCGAGAACGCCCGCCAGATGCGTCACTGCATCAGCAGCGGGATGTGGATGAACCTCAATCTCGCATGGCTGGACATCAAGAACCTCGACATCCAGGACATCTGGGCCCGGGAACCGGAGGCGTTCTATGCAGGGATGGTGCGGACCATCAAGACCTTCGACGGGTTCGCCGCGGCAACCATGTACCGTGACGAGGGATACCAGTTCCTCAGGCTCGGTGCCTTCATCGAACGAATCCAGCTCATGACCGCCCTGGTGACCACACATTGCCGTGTTCCCGAAGGCGCCGGGGATCACGAATGGACCAGCCTGTTGCGGGCATGCCAGGCGCTCGATGCCTTTGAAGGTGTCCACGGCATGGAAAGGAAACCCGAACGAATCCTGGCCCTTGTGATCGCCGATCCGCTGCTGCAGGGATCGCTTCTGGGTTCTCTCACGTCCGCGGGATCATGCCTTGACGCCCTTGGCACCGAGGCAGGAAGCCCGGACACCGCGGCTGCGGCCCGGCGCCTCGTCGGCAGAATGACGGCCCGGGTGGTATACGACTGGACCGACAGCACCGACCGGCTTCGATTGCTTGATGAGATCGCCCGGGAGGCCCGAGACCTGCACGGCCTCGTGACGGGTGCCTGGTTCGAATACGCGACCGGAGAGAGGCAGGCGTGACGCGAAGTACCGCTTTCGAGGTGATCCATCGGACCCGTTACCGCTTTTCCGCACCGGCAACCGGGAGTGTCCTCATGTGCTGCCTCAGGCCGCGTCATGATCGTGGCCAGCAGCTGCTTGCCTATTCCCTCGAGACCCAACCCGAATCTCGGACGGCAGACGAGGTGGACTGTTTCGGCAACCACCGTCACGTGCTGTCATTCCTCGAGGAACACGATCAGCTGGCAATCGAGGCGCGCTCGGTGGTGGTTCCCGCAGCCGGACCCGTCCTTCCGGCTGACCTTGGAAAGAACGCCTGGGAGAGACTTCACGCAGCGTCGCGCACCTTTGACGACTGGGACTGGCTTCACCCTGGCAGACTGACATGCCCTTCGACCTCGCTGACGGCGTTTCTCGAGCGCCATGACATCGCACCAGGCGCCGACCCGCTGGCCAGCGCGCGGGATCTTTCGAGGCAGCTCCACCGCGTCCTGAACTATGTTCCGGGCAGCACCTCCACGCAGTCCACCATCGAGGACATCCTGGCCACCGGCAAAGGGGTGTGCCAGGACTACACCCACCTGATGATCGCCATCACCCGCTCATGGGGCATACCGAGCCGCTATGTGTCCGGATTCTTGTGCCCCGACGGCGAGGACGCCGGAAGTCACACCACCCATGCCTGGGTGGAGTGCCGCTTCCCGGGTGTCGGCTGGACGGGCTTCGATCCCACCAATGACAGCATCGTCGACGCCTCGCACATCCGCATCGCGACAGGGCGCGACTTCTCCGATGTCTCGCCGACCCGTGGAATCCTGCTGGGAGGGGGCGGGACCACCCTCGATGTCAAGGTCACGATCCGACCTGCCGGCACGTGACGGGAAACCGTTTCTCCAGGAGGCTGTCGGATTTGAGGCGACACGGTCACCTTGACCGGTGATGCCGTCATCGGGACAACGGGGTGTGGTTTCCTGGCTCAATCGCAGATTCCACTCTACCCGCAGGCAACATGCGGCCAACGCTTCGGTGACCGGTGACGCCAGTAACCCGGACGCGGCAAAGGGTGCGCAACAATCGGGTGGCCGGGCATCTCTACGCATTCTAGGGTCGCCGCCATGACAGCGAAATCTAGAGACATGAGTACGGATCTCGCGCAGAACGCGCGCGATTACGCCCGCATCAAGGCCGCGATCCTCTATCTGGAAGCGCATTTCCGCGATCAGCCGGGGCTCGACGAGGTGGCCCGGGCGGGCGGACTCAGCCCCCACCATTTCCAGCGCCTGTTCCGACGCTGGGCGGGAATCTCGCCCAAGCGCTTCGGCCAATTCCTGACGCTCGACTACGCCAAGGCGCAACTCGAGGCCTCCGCCACGCTCCTCGACGCCGCTTATGACGCGGGCCTTTCCGGCCCGTCGCGACTGCACGACCTCTTCGTCACGTACGAAGCGATGAGTCCTGGCGCCTTCAAGAAAGGCGGCGATGGCGTTGATATCGCCTGGGGTGTGCACCCGAGTCCCTTCGGTCCCTGTTTCATCGGCCTCACCGAGCACGGCATTTGCGCGCTGGGTTTTGCCGACGACGCCAACGGGATTGTCCAAGCCGAGTTCGAGCGGCGCTGGCCCGCCGCGCGCTTCCTCCAGGATCGGGCGGCGACTGCTCCGGTTGCAGCGCGCATTTTCGGCGGGCAGCCGACCGGGGACGCGCCGCTCCGGCTCGTGCTTGCCGGCACCAATTTTCAGCTCAAGGTGTGGGAGGCGCTGTTGCGAATTCCGCCGGGCCGCCTCACCTCCTATCACGCGCTCGGAGAGTCACTGGGACTGTCGCGATCAGCCCGCGCAGTTGGCGGCGCCGTCGCCGCCAACCCGATCTCCTACCTGATCCCCTGTCACCGGGTGATCCGACGCACGGGCCGCCTCTCCAATTACGAGTGGGGACCCAACCGCAAACGCATCATGCTCGGCTGGGAGGCGGCGCGATTCGGCCCGACGAGCAGTGCTGCGTCACGGTCGACGGCGACCCGGTTGCGCTGACCGCCACCGAATTCGAGCTCCTGCGCGTCCTTGCGCAAGGCCGTCGAGCGCACCGCAGGAGGCCTTTGGAAAGCCATCGCTCGCATTCCCGAAACCTTCCAGCCCCAGAATGCCGAAACGGCTTCGCCGCCGCCGGCCATGACCCGACGTGACAGGATATCGCTCCAGAGAAACGGAATCCCGGGGACTGCCTACTCGACCACGGCAATCCGGGCCGGGACGCGATGCAGGAAACCAGCGTCGTCGTCGGTGAACATCATCATGTCGATGAACATGGACATGCCGGCATCCTGCGGCAGGTAGAAGTTGGCTTCGTAGTTGGACGCCATCCCGGACTCGAACACCTCGTCTCCCGGATCGTTGTGAACGTCCCAGAACCACGGTCCCACCCAGTCCGGCGGAAAGGAAAGGCCCAGGTCATAGCCGCCGATCCAGCACTGGTCCTGCCAGATGCCGGTGTCGCGGTAGTAGGCGGCGATGACCTCCAGGAGTTCGCGTACCGGCAGATCCGGACGGAGAACCTCCGACAGCATGGCCTTGACCCCGGTGACGGCGTCGAGATAGCGCGACACTTCAGGGTGCGGCTCACCGACGCACACGGTGCGCGCGATGTTCGAGTGGTAGCGGTGCCAGACGCCACAGATGTCGACGTTGACGATATCGCCCGGCATGATCTGCCGTCTGGTGGCCAGGGCATGCATGGTGGCACTGCGCGCGCCCGACGACACAGGCATGGTGATCGATGAGGGTTCACCGCCAGCGCGGGCCATGGCGCGCACCATCTCGCCCCAGACCTCCAGTTCCGTGACACCGGGGCGAATGGTGTCGATGGCCGTCTGCATGCCGATGTCGCCGATCCTGGCGGCGGTGCGGATGAAGGCGAGTTCTGCGGGCGATTTCAACCGGCGAACGCCGTTGACGATATCGCTGCCGTCGACCACCGTCGCGCCGCGCGACTCGAAACCCGCCTGCAGTTGCTCGCTTGCCGCACGATTCGGCCGGTAGCTGTGCATCTCCAGGCCGACCGTTCCGTTGAGCCAGCCCTCGCCGTCGAGGGCCTGGACAATGAAGCCGATCACGTCCTCGGAAGGCTGGGCATCACCGCCGAAGATGCGCAGATCCCGGCTGACCGTCGTGAATCCCGCCAGGATCTGCTCGTTCTGCACCTCGATGTGAATGAAGTCGTCCGCATCGACGTGAACGGCGATCCCGGTGACCGGCAGCCAGGCCACCGGCCCCTGGGCCTGGTACCACTCGGCCCGATAGCCGGAGAGGTAGCACACGGCCTCCGGTGACGCGAGGTAGAGCGTGTCGATGTGGCTGGCGGCCATCGCCGCACGCACCCTTTCCAGCCGTCGGCGGTACTCATCGAGGGAAAAGATCGTCTCCGCTTCCGGTCGCAGAAACCTCAAGGTTCTTTCCTTGTGCGTCATGGTCATCCATTCCCTCCCCTTGAGGTCACCAGGGCCTCTCGCATCCGGCCGGTGTTTTGCCCATAGTTCAGCCTGCGCAACGTTCGGGAGACCTCGCCTTGGCGCTTATGCTGGGTATCGATACCGGCGGAACCTACACCGATGCCGTGTTGCTTGACACCACCCGGGGGGCTCTCGGCACGGCGAAGGCTCTGACGACACGGCACGACCTGACGATCGGCATCGCTGCTGCCGTCGATGCGGTGCTGGGCGACCATGCAGGCACCATCGCCCTCGTGTCGGTCTCGACCACGCTGGCCACCAACGCCATCGTCGAGGGCCGGGGCAGTCCGGCAGCGCTCATCCTCGTCGGTCACGCACCCGATGACGGCACCAGGAAGGATGTCACGAGTGCCCTGGCCGGAGGGCCCTTGATCCAGGCTCGCGGAGGTCACGATGCCCTGGGCGAGGAAACCGCTCCGCTCGATCTTGATCACGTGGAGGCCGGAGCTCTCAAGGTGTCCGGCACTGTCTCGGCCTTCGCCGTCTCCTCGATGTTCTCGGTTCGCAATCCCGCCCACGAAATCGCCGTGCGCGACATGTTGCGCCGGTCGACCGGCCTTCCTGTCTCCTGCGGTCACAGCCTGAGTTCCGAGCTCGATGCGCCGCGGCGCGCCCTGACGGCACTGCTCAACGCCCGGCTCATCCCCATGATCCAGGAGCTCATCGTCACGGTCACCACGCTGATGACCAGCCGCGGGATCCGGGCCCCGGTCATGGCTGTCAAGGGTGACGGATCCCTGATCGATGCCGCCACGGCCCTGGAGACTCCGGTGGAAACCATCCTTTCCGGTCCCGCCGCGAGTGTCATCGGCGCCCAGCATCTTTCCGGTCACGACAACGCCTTCATCTCGGACATGGGCGGGACCACCACCGACATCGCGCTCATCGAGAACGGACAGCCGAAACTCGTTACCAGGGGTGCGCGGGTCGGCGGCTACCACACCATGGTGCGCGCGGTGGCCGCCTACACCAGCGGCCTCGGGGGCGACAGCGAAGTCCGCCTCGACGAGAAGGGGCGGCTGGTCATCGGTCCGCGCCGTGCCGTACCGCTGGCCCTCCTCGCCCACCGTCACCCCGGCGTCACCGACACTCTCGCCGGACAGGTGAGGCGTGCCTGGCCGCTGGAGTGGGACGGCGTCTTTGCGCTGCGCCTGCGCCGGCCCGCCAGCGAGCCATCCGGGCTCTCGCGGCCCCAGCGTCACCTGTGGGACGCGCTCGCTGAAGGCCCCGTCGCCATGGAGGAACTCTATCGCGACCGATCACCCAAGCTGTCACTCGAGGCCCTCATGGAAAGAGGGCTCGTCATCACGTCGCGATTCACGCCGAGCGACGCTGCCCATGTTCTCGGCATCCACGACGCCTGGGAAGGTGAGGCGAGCAAACTCGCGGCGCATCTGTGGCTGAGGTGGTGGGCCATGACCGGCCACACCGCACCGGACGATCCACAAGCCTTCGCGCGTCTCGTCCTGGAGGAGACGCTGTCTGCCAGCGCACACGCACTCATCGAAGCGGCGATGCAGGAGGAACATGGGCTTCCACTGCCCACCGGACGTTCGGCCCATGCCCTGCTCCGGGCGGCGACAGCCGGCCGTGAGGGCACGCATTTCGCGCTCGATGTCCGTCTGCACCATCCGGTGGTGGGTGTCGGCGCACCTGCCGCAACCTACTATCCGCGCCTCGCCAGTCGCCTTCACACCGACATCGTGGTGCCACCCCATGCGGGCGTGTGCAACGCGGTGGGAGCCGTCGCCGGGGGGGTGGTGCAAAGGGCCGATGGACTGCTGACGTCGCCCCGGAGCGGCGTCATACGCTGTCATCTGCCTGAAGAGGTGACGGACTTCGACGATCTCGAGGAGGCGGCACTCCATGCCAGCGGCGTTCTTGAACGCCTGGCGCATCAGGCAGCCGTGAGGATCGGCGCCGATGACATCACCGTGCGCGTGGACCGCAAGGACGAGATTGTGGCTTGCAAGGACGGCAGTTCGCTCTTCATCGAGAGCCGCCTTGCCGCCGTGGCAGCAGGCCGTCCGGCACTCGGCTGTCAGGCAGGAAGCGGCACGAAGCTTTCCTCGTAGAAGCGGTACCAGTTCCGTCCCATGACACCGGCGATCTCGTCGGCCGTCATGCCGATGGCGCCGAGGCCCTCCTCGATGGCGCCAAAACAGAGATTGCTGGTGAACCAGGAAGGGAAAGGCGGAACGGCAGCGTTGCTGCTCTCTTCCCTGGTCCAGCGCCCGGTTCGCATCCATCCGATGACGCGATCGGGCTGATCCTGCACGAGATCCGAACCGATGCCGATACGGTCCATGCCGACCCGTTCACCGGTTTCCGCAACCATGCGGCAGAAACTCTCGAGACTGCACTCGGAGCCGTCCTTGAGGTGTGGCGGATAGAGGGAAAAGCCGATCATGCCGCCATTCACGGTTACCGCACGGATGGCATCGTCGGACTTGTTTCGGGGCACGGGCCACCAGCTTGTCGGATTGGCGTGGGTGATGGCGATCGGCCGTTCGGACAAGTCCGCCGCCTCGATGGTGGAGCGCTCGCCCGAATGGCTCATGTCGATGGCCAGCCCGACCCGGTTCATCTCCCTGATCACCTCGCGGCCCATCCGGGTGACGCCCCCATCGTGATGCTCCTGGAACCCCGCCGCCAGGAGGGACTGGTTGTTGTAGGAAAGCTGCATGAAGCGGCCACCAAGAGTGTGGAGAATCTCGATGAGACCGATGTCGTCTTCCATGGGGCTGCAATTCTGGAATCCGAAGAAGACGGCGGTTCGCCCGGTCTCGCGGGCTTTCAGCACGTCGTCTGCCCACAGCCCGTGAAAGATGAGATCCGGGTGCAGCTCGAACCACCGGTTCCACCGCTCGATGTTGTGCACCGTTTCGCGGAAGGTCTCGTGGTAGGCGATCGTGACATGCACCGCATGCACCCCGCCCTCGTTCATCTGCCGAAAGATCCTCTCGGACCAGTTGGCATACTGGAGATTGTCGATCCTCATGGCCCAAGAGTGCATCCGACAGGCCTCAAGGTCCACATCGCCCGGGCCCGCGCACCAGGCATGGCGTCACGACTGAAAGGCCGTGCTGATGGTCGCCCGGATCCAAGCTGAAGCATTTTATGTTTGAATCTCATAACTATCGGGCATTATTGAAGAATTAAATCCTAAGCCGGACGCTGAGAAAACTGCGCGGCACCCGTATCGCCTATGTGGCACAAAGTGCCGCGGCATCCTTCAACCCTGCTCACACCCTGATGCAGCAGTTCGTCGAGACGGCCCTCCAGGAGGGGATTGTGTCCCGTGCGGAGGCGGAAGCTCGCGCGCGCGAACTTTTCCGGCGCTTGCAGCTCCCAAATCCCGACAGTATCGGTGATCGCTACCCGCATCAGGTCTCGGGGGGGACTCCCCACCATTTGTAAAGTTGTTTTCGGCGGGAGTTTGTGCCCGCCGATTTTGATGCGGCTGCATGTTGTTGCGAATCACGCAGCACGGCTATGCCTCGAGCTATCGGGATTGAACATGGTCTGGTTTTCGAGCATGGCACAGGCCACGCAGAGAAGCCGATCTGCCACCGAGCGGAGCGCTCGGGCGTGACCGTGACTGCGGGATCGCAATGCTGCGTACTTGGTTTTGCTGACGGCGTCGTGTTGAACGGCGACGCTGGCCCAGTGATGGACCGCGTCCTGCAGCCGGTTGTGAGCTGCCAGGCGGCGGACCACGATCAGTGATTTGCCCGAACGCCTGGTGACGGGAGCGACACCGGACAAGCAGCGCAAGGCCTGATAGTCTCGTCTGAGCAGAGGGTCATGTGCTTCTGCGAGCAGCGTGGCGAGAACGATCCTGCCGACGCCGGGAAGCGAGTTCAGGATTTCCACGTCACGCTGCGCCGTTATTTCCGGCTGATGTTCCGGGGATGCCTCGGTTTGCGACAACGCCGTCACCAGACGATCCATTTCGTGATACGCCCTGGCGAGTTGCTGTCCGACGACGGTGAGTTGCGCGAAGACCACCTCGACGTGGGCGACAGCGGCCTCTGTCGTGCCGGGTGCAACGGCGACCGCAGGCTCGTGAAGCCTCTCAAGCACGGTCTCGGCATTGATGCGTCGAACCCGATGGCGCTTCAGGAGGCTGGCGATGGTCTTGACGCGAATGCGCCGTGCCTTGTCGGGAGTTGGCGCGAGGCCCCAGAGTTCGCGGATCCAGGTCTTGGTAAGATCGTTTTCGATCTTGAGAAGTTGCGGATAATAGCGCCAAAGCTGCTGACGGGCTCGATTGACGAGCCGGGTTCGATCGCCCGTGAGATCGTTGGCGATCCGTGTCCACTCGCGGAGCTCGATGATCTCTGGGGCAGCCGGATTGAGATGCCGGAATGCATGGTGATCGGTGCGCAAGGCATCACCGAGCGTGCGGGCATCACGTCGGTCGTCCTTGGCGCCGGCCGGAGAGAAGCGGTCACGGAACCGATCCAATTGCTTCGGATTGAGCGAGTGGACCATGAAGCCGCGTTCCATCATGGTCTCCACCACGGGTCCATGGGGGATCTCGATGGCCATCCCGACAGCGTGTGGCTGCGCGCCAGTCGCATCGAGGATCCAGTTTGCCAGTTCCGCAAGGCCGGCCCCGCCGTGCCGGAAAGCTCGTTCTCCAAGGACACTGCCTTGCCTGTCCATGAGGCAGACCTGGTGCGATTCAGAGCCCCAGTCGATCCCCACAAAGAACTCAAGATCTTCCATGGCGTTCCTTTCGATCAGTCTCCTCAACGGGCCGCCACGATGCCTTCCGGTCCCTGTACTGGCGCTCTCGGCGCAAACTCCCCACTGGGCGTCCATCATGGCCAGGGATCGAGGCACAGGTCCCCCTCCCCCCCCCCAGGTGCTCAAGGCACAGGGGGCGATGGGTTGCTCTCGATCCCTTGGCCCGGCTCGTCCAGAATGGACGAGAACCGTATGATGGCAGGAAGTCCTGATGAACTGCAGCTTCCCTCTGGCTTCCCCTCCGCGCAACGCGCTCCAGTGAAGCCAGAGGGAAGTTCCTACCGCCGACACAGTCCGAGCGCTGTGAGAGGTACAGGGGGCAGTTGCAGCGCGCAATGATCGCGATGGCTATGGCCTGCAGCCCCGATCTCCTCATCTTCGACGAGCCAACCACGGCGCTCGACGTGACGACACAGATCGAGGTGCTGGCCTCGGTCCGGGAAGCCATCGAAGCGTACGATAACACAGCGATCTACATCACCCACGACCTCGCCGTCGTTGCGCAGGTCGCAGATAGAATCACCGTCCTCCGATACGGCGAGATCGTGGAGACGGGCGCGACACGCCAGATTATCGAGGACCCCAAACAGGATTATACCCGCGCGCTCCTGTCGGTCCGCACAGCCCGTGGCGACGTGGCAGTACAGGGCGATGCCGAAACGATTCTCGAAATCGACGGCGTGACTGCCGCCTACGGCACGTTCATCGCCTTACGGGAAATCAGTATTTCAATTCGGCGCGGAAAGACCGTATCTGTCGTCGGCGAATCGGGCTCCGGCAAGTCCACGCTTGCCCGCGTGGTTGCGGGGCTCCTGCCGCCGTCGCGCGGCGAGGTGCGGTTCGCCGGGCAGACCATTCCAACCAGAATCCGGGACCGGGACATCGATACGCTCCTCCGGCTACAGATGATCTACCAGTCGGCGGACACGGCCCTGAACCCGAAACATCGCGTTCGCAAGATCATCGGCCGGCCGCTGTCCTTCTGTTTCGGAATGCGAGGGCGGGCGCGCGACGAGCGGACCGCCGAGCTCCTCGACAAGATCGAGCTGGGCGAAGGCTATATGGATCGCCTGCCCGCGGAGCTGTCCGGCGGCGAAAAGCAACGAATTTGCATCGCGCGTGCGCTCGCAGCCGAACCGGATCTCATCATCTGCGATGAAATCACGTCCTCACTCGACCAACTCGTCGCCGAAGGCATCCTGAAGCTCTTGCAGAACCTTCAGAACGATTTGTCGGTGTACTATATGTTCATCACGCACGACCTCGACACGGTGAGGGCGATCTCGGACCAGATCGTGGTGATGTACCAGGGCAGTGTGGTCGAGCAGGGACCGGCGAAGACGATCCTCACACCGCCCCACGAACCCTATACCGACCTTTTGCTGTCCTCCGCGCCTGAGATGGATCCCGACTGGCTTCCCCGGGTTCTCGGCCATCGGCAGACGCTGGCGACAAAAGGGGTGCGGATCGAGACGTGACCCCCTTCGGGAACCGTCAGGCCTCCTTGGGGCGGCATTCGTCTTCGGGAAGGGCTATGCTCAACTTCTTGCGGATCTGCCGGTCGGCCATCTCCGACACATGGGTCGGAAAGTGGGTGGGCAGGATCCTGTCGACCAGCCTGCATGCGTTTTCCAGCATCGTCGGTTTGCCCGCGCCGGACCAGTCGTTGAGGCTCGTTCGGTCTGACAGTGCAGGGTAGAAAAAGTCCTTCTTCATGCGCGCCAGTGTTTCGGGCCGGCCCAGATAATGACCCGGGCCGTCGACGCAGACATCGCAAATGATTTCGACGGCGAGTTCGTCGTCGTCGATCTCGAACCCCTCGACGATCCTGAGCGCACCGCCGATGATCTCGTTATCCATGACCAGACCGGGGAAGCTGCATCCCAGACCGCCGGCAAGCGCACCTGCCGCACAGAACAGCACGTTTCCGCCGGAATTGCCCACCAGCGTGTGCTGGATGGCCTTCTCGAACCCCGATTGCGTATCGGGAAGCTTCGAATCCGTGCCGCCCGAGATTGTGCCGTTTGGCAGTCCGTAATAGCGCGCCATCTGGCTTGAAACCGAAGAAACGATTCCCTGTTCGGGGCTCCCGATGGTCGCCGCGCCCGTCCTGAGATCGGAGACCATGGGCCAGGTGCCGAGCAGGACTTGCGGATCGTCCACCACCTGGTGGGCGTAGACGAGCCCCCCAAGCACCTCCGCCATCGTCTGTACGATTGTGCCGGCCACCGAGACCGGTGCGGTTGCGCCTTGCTGTCCGGAACTCGTCAGCTGTACAGGCATGCCGCCCCTGAGCGCGTGTTCCAGCCCGAGGCAGGACTCAGGGGCAAACCTGAGAGGCGGTACGACGAAGGTGCAGGTGTTCAGGACGAACGGCCGACGCCGCCATGCTTCCTCGCTTCCCGCAATCCAGTGACACATCTCAATCGATCGAGCGACATTCTCGCCGTTGAACCATGAGGAACTCACCGGCTTGCTGGTGCCGCGAACCGCCGCATAGCAAAGATTGATGTCGACATCGTCGACATCGTCGAGATCGGTTGGTGTTCCGAGCCTGTGGAACATGTGGATGCTGTCGAGCGTGTCGGTGATCCGCGCGAAGTCGTAGACGTCCTTCGTGGTGACCGGACGGATGTCGCGCGATTCCGGATCGACCACGCGAACCGAACCGCAACCCGTGGAGAAGTATGTTTTCGAGCCAGTGGCGTCGAAGTCATGCTCTGGCTTCTGCCCGAAGAAGGTGAGCGATGTCCGGGCACGCGCAATAGTGTCCTCGACAAGGTCTCGGGAGAAGCAGATGCGACCCTTATCGGTTATCCAGCACCCCGCCGCCAGGAGATAGTCGCGCGTGGAGTCGGGAGCTTCGCCGAAACCCACGGTTTCCAGGACGTCGAGCGCCGCGGAGTGGATCTTCGCCTTCTGATGATCGGACAGGGTCTGCATTGCGCCGCTGTCGAGGCCGCGGCGCGACGGTGACGCGGCTTCCGATGCTTCGCTCTGCGCCCGACGCCGTCCGGCCCGTCCGCCGCTTCGGCGCCCTCTCGTTCCATCGCTCAAGGTCTTCCTCCGTCTTGCGGTACTGTCGCGCACGTTCCGGCCGGACCGGACAATCCCTTCAATACATCGTTAAACCGCCGCTGACACTGATGACCTGACCCGTGATCCAGCGTGCGTCGTCTGAGACGAGGAAACTGACGACCGAGGCCTGTTCCTCGGGCAGTCCGAGCCGCCGGAAGGGTACCTGTCGCGTAATCCGTCGGACCATCTCGGGATTCTGTTCCTCGACATCCCGCATCAGCGGCGATTCGGTGGGCCCAGGCGCGGTACAGTTCACGTTGATGTTGTAGCGCGCGTTCTCGCGCGCGAGGCTCTTTGCGAAAGCGCATTCGGCGGCCTTTGCGCCGGCATAGACGGCTTCGCCGCCAGTGCCGATTTTTGCAGCATCGGACGTGATGTAGACGATCTTGCCCGACTTCCGTTCGACCATACCCGGGAGCACCGCGTGGGTCACGTAGAGCGCGGCCAGGTAGTTGACCGCGACCACCTTGTGCCAGTAGTCCGAAGTCTCTTCCTCGAAGCGGGTACCCTTGCACCAACCGGTCGTGTTGACAAAGGCACTGATCGGGCTCAGGCAGTCTTCGGCCGCGGCCACAGCAGAGCGGACGGCGGCTTCGTCCGTCTGATCGATCACCCACGTCTCTATTCGGGTTGTCGCTCGCGTCCGCGCCTTCGCCAACCCGTCTTCGTCGATATCGAATGCGGCGATATCGAAGCCGTCCGCGGACAGGCGCTCCACGCAGGCGCTGCCCATGGCGCCACCGGCGCCCGTAACGAGGGCCGTCCCCTTCATCGGTTTCTCCGTTCAGGCAATATCGTCGGTGCCAGTCTCCGACGTCGCGGGTCGGCAGCGCAATTCAGTTAATGTCAACACCTGCGTCGCCATTGTTTTGGGTGTGGCGGTTCCGCCGGTTGGTCCTCATTCCGCATTTCTCAGGCGCTCGATCAGCCCGCCGTAGGCATCTGCATCGAGCGCGGCCATGGTGGTCGTCTCGACGGCCCCGAGACGGCCCAGGATCAGCAGAAATTCCGCCATGGCCTCGTCCGACGGCGCCCGGAACACGATGACATAGTCATACGCCCCGAGTGTCATGAAGTACTGCTCCATCTTGACCGACAGACGCTCCATCGCCGGCGTCAAGGCATCGCGGCGTTCGAAGGTCTTGGTGATCTCGGCCTTTCCTGCTTTCGTCAGCTTCACCAGCGACACGAACGTCTTCATGGATCGGTCCCCTTCCCGGAGCTTGGTTCAGATCGAACGATTCACGCCGCCATCCACGAGGATGCTCTGGCCGGTGATGTATCCGGCAGCGGGAGAAGTGAGGAATGCGGCCGTTTCGCCGATTTCCGCCAGAGCGCCGCGGCGGCCGAGAGGGATGGATCGCAGGACCTCGTCGGGCTGATCCCAGTTCTCGAGAAACCCGGGAAGAATAGCGTTGATCCGTACGCCTTCGCGCCCGTAGCGGTCGGAGTAGAGCTTCACGAGGGCAGACAGGGCTGCGCGAATCACTGAGGAGACCGGGTAGGTCAGCCGTGGCTCGAAAGCGGAGAAGGTCGAGATCAGGACGACCGAGCCGCCGGACCGGCGACGCATGACCGGGATGGAAAGGCGCAGCAGCCGGACGGCGCTCAGGAACATCATGCCAAAGCCTGCCAGCCATTCGGCGTCTTCGATTTCGGTCGGCTCGAACGGGTCGTCGGCAGCGTAGGACGACGCCCGTGCCTGCGCCGTGCCGGCACTGTTCATCGACCGCGGCGCGTGACCGGCATTGTGGATAAGCGCGTCGAGTCGCCCGTAGGTCTCGACCGTCTGCGTGACGAGGCGATCGAGATCGGCCGGATCGGTTATCGATCCGGACATACCAAGACCGCCCAGTTCCTCGGCGAGTTCTTGCGCTGCGCCCGATCGCGACAAGAGCGAAACGGCATAGCCGCGATGCGCCATCGCCCGAGCGCATTCCGCACCGATGCCGCGGCCCGCGGCGGTAACGATGGCAACCGGCTTTCCGCTCTTTCGGTCCATGTCGTTTCTTCCCTGTCACACGGTTCTTGCCGCGCGCTGGAACGGGAAAAACTGCAGAGCGTTTTCGCGCAAGAGCTTGTTGCGCGCATCCGCGTTGAAACCCAGGCCCTCGATTTCCCGAATTGAGCGGGCATGGTCGATGACGGGGAAATCCGTTCCCCACAGGACCTTGCTCCGGCCGCGCGAGTTGGCAAACTGGACCAGCGACGGTGACCAGTATTTTGGCGCGTAGGCAGAAGTTCCGATAAAGACGTTCGGGTGCTTGGCAGCAAGGGCAATCGCTTCGTCGACCCAAGGCCAGGCCGTGTGGGCGCAGAGGATCTTGAGTTCACGAAAGTAGAGCGCGATCTTGTCGAGATAAACTGGCCTGCCGACCTCGATCGGCATCATGTCGAGCGTGTGCCCCATGGAAATGACCACGGGCACGGAAAGTTCGGCGCACTTCGCGTAGTAGGGAAAATAGAAGGCGTGGTCCGGCGGCAGGTCGTAGCCGTGCGGGTGAATATGCGCGCCCACGAAGCCGTGGGTTTCTACGGCGTCGGCCATGGCGCGCACGCCCTCAAGCCTTTGCATCGGGTTGATGCCGAAAAGGCCGTGTATCCGGTCGGGATTGGCCTTTCGCGCCTCGATGATCTCTTCGACGCTTGTGCTGACATTCATGCGCTGCTCAAGGTAGGACCACGATGCGATCGCGGTGATGACCACCTTGTCGACACCTGCGTCCGTCATCCGGCCAAGGAATTCTTCGGGTGAATATCCCTTGAGATTGTCCATCAGTCCCAGACGCTCGAACGTCTCGACCTCCTGCGGATTGCTGAGGAAATTGCGCTTCAGGTTCTCGGGCGTGAAATGGTTGCAGAGGCTGTCTATGGCACCAGGCATGTCGTTCCTTGGATCTAGTCGCTTCATCAATCGGGTCGGCCGTCGAAGGGATCGACCTCCTCGCAGGTGAGGTTCAGGGCACGCATGGTTGAGGCTGAGGCGCCAACAGCCTGGTGCATGATGCGCTTGGCGCGGGCGAAAACGGGCCGCTCGATGTCCGTCACGAACTCGGAGGCGAACAGCATGGCTTCGTCTGCTGCCTGTCCGGATTCGGTCACGCGGTCGACCAGCCCGTGGGAGAACGCCTCCTCCCCGGTCCAGACCTCTCCCAGCAGGACGAGCCGCTTGGCCGGGCCAAGGCCAATGAGCGGCGGCAGGCGCGTGAGACCGCCCCAGGTCGGGCTGCCGCCCATCTTGCGGACCTCCGGGAGAGAGAAGGTGGCGTCGCGCGCCGCGATGCGATAATCGCAGGTCGCCGCAAGCTCCAGTCCACCGCCCACGCAGTAGCCCTCGACAGCGGCGATCACTAGGCATGGGTGGTCGGCGATCTGGTCCATCAGGGCGAGACCGCGGCGGAAATGCGTGCGCGAGGTCGCCGTGTCGCGCTCCCTGTACGCCTTGATGTCGTCCCCCGCGCAGAAGGCGGCCGTGCCCTGGCCTGTCAGGACGATTGCCGCGATGTCGGCGGTTTCGATCCGCTCGAACAGTTCGGACAACGCGGCGACGGCCGTATGGTCGAGGGCGTTTCGTCGCCGTTCCCGGTTGATCGTGACCTTCGCGACTGCGCCATCGACAGCGCAGAGCACCGCCCCCTCGGTGACCGCCAGATCAGACAAGGTCGAACCCTTCGCGGGCGAGATGACGTCCGATGATCATCTTGTGAATTTGCGTCGTGCCGTCGTAAATCTGGTAGGCCTTAGCATCCCGCATGAACCGGCCCAAGGGAACCTCCGTCGAGAGTCCGGCCGCTCCGAGAACCTGGATGGCTTCCACTGGCGCCTTCATCCCGATTTCGGTGCACGCGAGCTTGGCCATGGAGGCCAGCGTCGAAGCCCTTCGCGATGGACGCTGTTCCAGCTCGGCGATGGCGTGCAGCCAGAGCGTCCGCGCAGCCGCATATTCCGTTGCGAGATCCGCAAGGAGAAACTGAAGGCCTTGGTGATTGATGATCGCAGTGCCGAATGCCTGGCGATCGCATGCATAGTTCGTGGCGATTGAGATCGAGGTGTGAGCGGCTCCCAGGGCCTTCGCGCTCACGTTGAGTCGCGCTTCGTCGAGCGCCTTCATGGCCGTCCTGAATCCCTCGCCCTCCGCGCCGAGCCGCCGGTCTTCCGGGACGAAGCAGTCGGAGAATTCCAGCGTCGACTGCGGCGACCCGCGCATGCTGAAGAGGTCCTCGTCCCGCACAACCGTGAACCCGGGGTCGTCCTTGCGAACGAGGAAAGCGGAAATGCCCGCACTCCCTTTTGTGGGATCGGTCTTCGCAAAGACCACGAGCACGTCGGCCATGCCGCCATGGGTGCACCATGTCTTCGTGCCGTTCAAAATGTATCCTTCCTGCGTCTTGCGCGCCTCCGCCTTCATTGCGGCAGCATCTGATCCGGCAGAGGGTTCGGACATCGCGAACGCGGGGCACCACTCGCCGCTTGCGACTCTCGGCAGGATCTCCTGCTTGAGATCCTTGCTGCCGCATTCGACGATCGGGTGAACGGCATCCGGCCACGTCGAAAGAATGATCGCGAAAGAGCCGCTGCACCGGGCGACGAGCTCAATGATCTCGAGCCGCGTGCGCAGATCGAGGCCAAGCCCACCATAGGCTTCGGGCAGGGCGATCCCGAAAAGACCGAGTTTCGCGGCCTGCTCGTGAAGGTCCCAGGGGTAGGCGTTCGACGCGTCAATTTCCGCAGCCCGTGGTTCGATCTCGTTCGAGACGAAGCGGGACACCGTATCGAGCACATGCTCGGCATGGTCCGATCGGTTTGGTGTCGCTTCGATACTGAGAGTCATTGCACCGTTTCCCGAGACAACGGCCGTTCCCAAGTGTCTTCAGTGATAGCCTCGCAGACCAGTGCCGTCTTGACGATCTTGTTCGTCGTGTTGCGCGATAGTGTGGGAAGGACACGGATGTAGCGCGGAAGCATGTGGCGCGCGACGCGGCGGGTGAGAAAGTTGACGACTTCCTCCGGGTCGATTGTCGTACCATCCTCCGGTTCGACCGCCACCATGACTTCGCTTTCGCCCTCGAATTCCGGGCAGGGTACGGCGTAGGCGGCGCCCGCCGCGATGCGGGGATGCTCCGCTAGTTCGCGCTCGATCTCAAAACTCGAAATACTCTCGCCCCGTCGCCGAATCACGTCCTTCGAGCGGTCCACGAAATAGAAGCGCCCTTCGCCATCCCGCCGGAACAGGTCTCCGGTGTGGTGCCAGCCGTTTTGCCAGGCGCGTACGGTTTCCTCGGGCATGTTGAAGTAGCGCGACGCGATAACCCATGGCACGTCGCAGCGCACGATGAGTTCGCCGACTTCACCGACGGGGACGTCGCGATCGTTGGCATCGACGATCCGCGCCTCGAAACCGCTGCGGATTCTGCCGCAATATCCGGCGACGATGTCATCGCCGTCCCGGACGAGGTCCGAGGTGATCGGGGGACTTGTCTCGGTCTTGTCGTATTGCGTGTAGACTTCGACGCCGAAACGCCTGCGAAAGGTATGGACGCTGCCGATCAGGGGCTGCTGCACGATGAAGCGAAGCGGATTTTCCGCGTCCCGCTCGGTCTCCGGCTGGTTCAGGAGAAAGTCGCACATGACCCCGAGCAGAAGCGCAGCCGTCACGTCATAGTTCCGGACCTGCTGCCAGAAGCGCGAGGCGCTGAAACGTCTGACGACGACCATGGTGGCGCCCGCGTGGAACACCGACCACGGCACATACGCGCCGGCAATGTGGTAGTAAGCGAAAGGCGCTAGGAAGATGTCTTCGGCGTTTAAGTAGCGAAGGCCGTCAATCGCCATCGTCGCCGTGTGAATGTGGGAGCATTCCACGCCTTTCGACACACCTGTCGTTCCCGACGTGAAGAAGACCGTGTGTGTTTCCCACGGCTCGATCACGGGATCGCAGTCTGTCGGCATCGGCGATTCTGCGGACAGGACGTCCTCTCCAAGAAACTCGACGCCAGCTTCTTTGATCGGATGCGCGCTGAGTTCGCGCCCGACGACCACGACCCGTTCAAGGTGCGCGAACGAGCATTGCGTCAGAAGCTTGAGATACTCGCAGCCTGCGATGAGCAGCTCCGCCTCGCCGTAGTCGATCGTACGCTGAAGGAGCGGTACAGGTAGTTCGGTGTTTATCGGCATGATGATCGCGCCGAGATAGTAGAGCCCGAGCGAAACACGGACGACTTCTGGCCCGTTGTCGAGCATGACGAGAACCCGTGTGCCCTTGGCGATGCCGAGGGCCGAGAGTGCGGCGGCGGTGCCTCGTGCGTGTCGCTGCGTTTCTGCATACGTCCAGGAGGGACCGTTCTCGAAGATGATGCAGGTCTTTTCCGGTCGTTCCGCGGCCTGCTGGTCCAGGATGCGGGGCAAGACACAGGTCTTGGCGTCATTCAGGCGGGCGTAAAGGGTTGCGACGTCGAGCATCGTCGATCCCGCCTTCCCTACGATTAAGGTTGCCAGATACGTGTTCGTTCCGAACGTTGTCAGCATGCTGACCGCGCGGTGCCTTCAGGCCTACTATTTCCGAGCGGGTCGAATTCTCAACACAGTATTCCTGAACCGGCCCCAAAAAATAAATTTGCAGAGCCATGGACACGAGCGCTTCCCCGGCGCAGTGTCGTGCATGGATCCGTCATCGCAGGGGCAAAGTACAGGATGTACAAACTCCCTCCGTTGAACGCACTGCGAAGCTTCGAGTCCGTAGGCCGCAACGGGAGTGTCGTCAGCGCTGCGCGGGACCTGAACGTGACGGAACCGGCTGTCAGCCGGGCAATCAAGATACTCGAAGATCACTTTGGCATCGCGCTTTTCCATCGCCACACCAACGGCATGGAACTGACGGAACAGGGGAAGCTCCTCCTGCCTGTCATGTCGGAAGCGCTCAGAAACATTTCGGACGCCTGCGGCGCAATCTACGAGCGGCGCCGGCATCGTGTTTCGATCCTCGCAACGCCGTTCATCGCGTCGCACTGGCTTGCGCGAAGACTCTCAAGCTACCTCGCTGATGACGCTCAGGTCAGCGTGTTTGTTCATTCGTCCTTCCGGTTCGACGAACTGAAGCGCGCGGAATTCGACATCGCGCTCTGGTACGGCGATGTCGAGAAAGCCGGTTATGCGGTGGAGCCGTTTCTCACGATGACGCGCGTACCAACGTGCAGCGAGGCATTCGCGGAAATGCACGAACTTGCGGAGGATGCGACGCGGCTCCGCGACTGCAGCCTCATTCACGAGTTCGACTACTCCGATTGGATGCACTGTTTCGAATCTGCCGGCCTCGATCCGATGGATGCCGCGCATGGGATAGTCTCGGACAACTTCGAGCTGACAATTCAGAGCGCGCTGAATGATGTCGGCGTAGCGCTCCTGTTCGAGAACATCGCTGAAACGATCACCTCCAGAGCCCGGCTAATTCACCCCCTGGGTTCGACGATCGCGGTCCCAGTCCAATATTCGATGCTGATCCAGGAATGCAGGCGGGACGACCCGGCAGTCCACGAAATGGCTGAATTCCTGAGAGCGTGCGCCAGGTCGCCGACCACTCGTAGAGCCGAAGAGGCGAGCCCCCTTCATTGAAGGATTGTTAATCGCGACCACAGAACCACTGAATGCGCAGCGGTTAGTCCAGATCGCTCACCCGAGCTTTGTCATGGGGATGGATTCTGTGTTATATGTGAATGATTCCAACCATTTACATACACAGAGGAGCCCACCCCCATGGCGACACACTGCACAGCACGACAACTGGAGTTTGAAGGCCTCGCTCGGCGTCGGATTGTGGCCGGTTTCGACGGCGGCCGCATGACATCGGACGGTGGCGCGCTGCTGCTGCGGGAGGTCGACAGGCTCTTCCATGTCACAGAACGCGTTGCCGGTGCTTTTGTCGATTATTGTGATCCCGGGCGCATCGAGCACGATGTGACGACCCTGATGGCGCAGCGCATCTTCGCCCTGGCCCTGGGGTACGAGGATCTCAACGATCATGACCGTCTGCTCAGGCGATCCCGCCCTGGCCCTGGCCTGCGGGATCGACGACGTGGAGGGAGAGAGGAGGGTCCGCGAGCGCGACCGCGGTCATGTGCTGGCGGCATCGAGCACGCTGAACCGCCTGGAACTCGGCAAGCCGGATGAGGCGAGCACGGATCGCTACAGGAAGGTGGTGGCCGACCACGCGGCCCTGGACCGTCTTCTCGTGGACCTGTTCCTGGAGAGCCACGGCGAGCCGCCCGGGGAGATTGTCCTGAATCTCGATGCCACCGACGATCCGATCCATGGTCATCAGGAGGGCAGGTTCTTCCACGGTTACTACGATCACCCTTGCTTCCTGCCGCTTTTCATCATCTGCGGCGAGCACAACCTGTGCTGCCGGTTGCGATCCGCCGACCGTAGTGCGGCGGATGGTTCGGTGGACGAGCTGTCACGGATCGTGGCGCAGACCCGGCGCGCCTGGCCCTCGACCCGGATCGTGGCACGGGGCGACTCCGACTTCGGCAAGGACGAGATCATGGTCTGGTGCGAGGCCCATGATGTCGACTATGTCTTTGGATGCGGGCAGAACATCCGGCTGAACGCCCTGATCGCCAGGAAACTCGAGAGGTCGAGGCGGCGTTGCCTAGTGGTTAGTTCGATACAAGGGATTCTATTTCTTTGCGGATTGTGACATTGTCTTCCTGCGGCATTTGTGCGGCCAACGACCCGGGAGACAGGCCGATGGGCAGGAAGTCGACACGACAGGAGATCAGGCTTTCGGACGAGGACCGCGCGCGCCTTGATGAGATCATGTGCCACCCGCGGAGCCCTCAGAAGCACGTCTGGCGGGCCCGCATCATCCTGGAGCTCGGCTCGGGCTGCGGCCTGGTCGCGACGATGCGGCGGACGGGCATGTCGAAGCCGACGGTGTGGCGCTGGTGGGACCGCTTCCTCGCCGAGGGCGTCGACGGGCTTCTCCGGGACGCCACCCGTCCGCCGGGGAAGAAGCCGATCCCCGAGGACAGGGTGAAGGCCGCGATCGCGCTGGCGATGTCGCCGCCGCCGGAGCACGCCCGGCACTGGACGGTGCGGGCGCTGGCGCGCCGGCTGGGGATGGCTGTCTCCACCATGCACGGCATCCTGAGAGACAATGGTCTCAGGCCGCACCAGGTGAAGACCTTCAAGGTCTCCCGCGACCCGAGGTTCGAGATCAAGGTGCGCGACGTCGTCGGCCTCTACGTCGACCCGCCCGACCACGCGGTGGTCCTCTCGGTGGACGAGAAGACGCAGATCCAGGCGCTCGGGCGGACGCAAGAGCCGCTGCCGATGAAGTCCGGACACGCCGAGACCAGGACCCTCGACTACAGGCGCAACGGCACCACCTGCCTGCTGGCGGCTCTCGACGTCGCCACCGGCAAGGTCGTCGGCCAGGCGGTCGCACGGCACCGCTCGGAGGAGTTCCTCGCCTTCCTTGACCACGTCGCCGAGGACATCGCGCCCGAAACCCCGGTCCATGTCATTCTCGACAACGTGTCCTCGCACAAGTCGGCCGAGGTCCGCGAATGGCTGAAAGACCGCCCCGACTGGACGTTCCACTTCACCCCGACTTCGGCCTCCTGGATGAATGCCGTCGAGGGCTTCTTCTCCAAGCTCTCGCGGCAGAGGCTGAAGGACGCGGTCTTCGACTCGCTTGACGAGTGCATCGCGGCAATCGAGGGTTACATCGCCCACCACAACGCCAACGACGCCCGCCCGTTCCGCTGGAGCAGAAAGCCGGAAGACCTCGTCGGGACATGGAATAGAGGGCACCAGAAACTGCAGGAAATGGCATCAAATGAATGAATCAAACCACTAGTGTCGGGCAAAGCCTCCAGGCGCTATCGGGATCTGCGGTATCGGACCCGCTCGTCATGGTCCCGAGAGCGCCGTGCGGTGGCCAAGGTCGAGTGGCTGCCGGGACTGCGCGGCAGGAACGCCCGCTACGTGGTGACGAACGTCTCGAGGAGGACGCTGCGCGCCCGGGAACTCTACGAGCAGCGGTACTGTGCCCGGGGCGCCATGGAGAACAGGATCAAGGATCAGCAGCTGTGGCTGTTCTCCGACCGCGCGTCGGCCCACATCATGCGGGCCAATCAGCTCCGCATGTACTTCTCGGCCTTCGCCGGCGCCATCGTGCGCCGGGTCGGTCTGCGCGGCACCGCCTGTGCCCGCTGGCGCGTCGACACCCTCCGCTCCCGACTGTTCAAGCTTGCCGGCAGGGTCAACAGGACGGTGCGCCGGATCCGCCTCTGTCTGGCCTCGACCTTCCCCTTGCAGGATGTGTTCGCCCGCACCCTCGTCAACCTGCGTGCCGCGGCCCAAACGCCACCCGGGTAGCTCCGGCAGCATCCTGTCACAGACTGATGCCAGCGTCTCCCACAGACGTCGGGAAAGGTGTGCCTGGCGCACGCCACGTCGGGCGCCGGAGCATCAAGAATCGGGCTTCGATCCCGTCAACCTGCCAGGATCAGCCGAAAAGCGCCCCGAAACACGGCACAACCCCGCCGGCAGCTCGCTCAGGCTGTTCCTCGACTGCCCCTCCGGACCAAAATCAGGCTATCATTCCCCTTGGTGACGGATGCGGGTTAGGCATGCGTAAGTATAATCACACTTATAGATCGGCGGCGAATTCACTTGCTGGACTGGGAAATTTTCTTCCGGTAACCTTGGCCTTCAACGGCGGTCGCGAGGATAACGTGAATGTCCAAAGTGGTGCTCATGGGCGTCGGTGATGTGATTCTGGATCTGGAAACCCACAAGACGGCGTTCGACGGCGTCAAGCATGTTCTGGCCGATGCAGACTTCACGGTTTGCAATTGCGACCAAGTTTATTCGGACAAGTGTGAGGATCCCAGCGGGTATTGGCAGATTCAGGTGGGAGCGCCGCCAAGCGATCCCTCAATGCTTGATTCCATTCGCGATGCGAACATCAATGCCATCAACCTCGGGAACAACCACTCGTTGGATTGGGGTTACGAAGCAGTCTTCGACTGTCTCGAAAGATGCAAGAATAAAGGGATCACGACGTTCGGGGTCGGCCGGAATATTGAAGAAGCGCGCCGCCCCGCGATTCTTGAGAAGAATGGAACGAGGATTGGGCTTCTTGCCTATTGTTGCATTGGCCCGAGCGGATATGAAGCAACGGACGTCCGTCCGGGGCATGTGCCCATGCGCGCTTTTACCCACTACGAACAGTGGGACCCCCAACCTGGCACGCCGCCGCTCATCCATACCTTCGCGAACAAGAGAGACCTTCGCGATATGGTAGACGACATCGCGCAGCTTCGGCAAGAAGTCGACGTTCTCGTGGTTTGTTATCACTGGGGAGTCCACTACATTCCGGCGATAATCGCCGACTACCAGTTCGAGGTAGGCCATGCGGCGGTCGACGCTGGCGCGGACGTCATTTTCGGCAATCATGCTCATCTGCCGAAGGGTGTCGAGGTCTACAAAGGCAAGGTGATCTATTACGGCATGCACAATTTCGCTTGCCACGGAGAGTGGCAGCCGCCGGCGAAGCAACCAGGCTGCAAATTTCCTGAGAGCTATCTGTGGGATTGGAGCCGATTCGGTTCATTAATGGTCGAGCGGTTCGGGAGAATACCTGACCATGAGTCCCGACCGACAATGATCGCGAAAATCGTCATCCAGGACGACAGAATTCAACAGGTGTCTTATGTCCCTTGCTATATCGGTGACGATTTAGCTCCTGTCGCGATGAAGCAGAGCGATGAACGCGGCCAAATTGTGTACGAGCATTTTCGAAAGATCAGCGACTCACAAGGGTTGAATACAACATTTACCTGGGAAGGTGACGAGGTCCTCATAGGGGCCGGGGACGCGGAATGATGCGTCGTCGGAGAGGTAAATGCTCAGTTGGAGGGCCAACAAGCGATTGCAATGACAAGTAGCCGGGTAGCCGAACCGTTGTCTCCATCGGAAGATCATGATTTCCGTGCCGTATCCATCGTGCAGGACGAAGCGGGGCTTACGGTTACCTGGTCGAATGGTGCATCGGGCCGATTTCTGTATTTTTGGCTGCGCGAGAACTGCCCCGAGGATGCGAACTCTCTTACCGGTCAACGATTGCTGAACTTGGGTGATATCCCCGACGACATTCGGCCAACGCACGTCGGCCTAGCGGACGGATCGGTCCGCCTTAACTGGCCTGACGGTCGCACATCGGTGCATGATCCTGTCTGGCTGTATGAGCAGCGATATGTCGAAGGCGCGCCGCGAAGCGCACCCCTTCGAATACAAGCTTGGGATTCTTCTCTTGATCTGGCTGAACTTCGTGCTTCGTACGACGAGCTAATGTCGGACGACGAGGCCCGCTACGAAGCCATGGAGCGTATCGTCCGCTACGGCCTCTTGCGCATATCCGGAACACCGAAGATCGCGACTGAGAACCTGGCCAAGAGGTTCGGATACCTTCACGATACGAACTACGGGGTAACTCTGGATGTCAGGTCCGAGGTGAAAGCCTGGTTCCGAGTCCTTTCCAAAGGCGCCATTCCGCCACACACAGATAACGCGTACCGCTATACGCCCACCGGCATTACATTTTTCCATTGCGTGGAACAGATCCGTGCATGCGGTGGCCAGTCATACTATGTCGACGGACTAAAGCTGGCAGAGCGGATACGGGAAATCGATGAGGACGCTTTCAATGTCCTATGCAATGTTCCGCTAACCTTTCACCGGCACATTCCCGAGAACACCTCGACGGGAATTGACGCGGCCTACTACAAGGTTGAAGCACCGGTGTTTCGTCTAAACGTCAATAGTCAAGTCGTCGGGCTTCGTTACCATCCCCGCACGGTGGCCCCTTTCGTCGGCTCCGAGACAGAGATCCGGCGTGTATACCGGGCGCGCAAGCTGCTGGAGGACACGAGCTTGGATCATTCCCTTCGTGTCCAATTCCAGGCGAACGTCGGTGAGTGCACCGTATACGACAACCAGAGGGTCATGCACGCGCGAACGAGTTTCGAAGAAGTTATGGATGGTGTCCGTCACTTCCGGCAGTGTCACATCGACCGTGAGGAATTGCATAGCCGTTTGAGGCTTTTGGGCATGAAGCTCGGCAGGCGAGTGCCCGAAGAGCAAATTACGCCGGGCGCGTCATTTTGAGTTGGCTTGGCGCGCTGCGGTTTAGTCGAAACACAAACCAGTCTGGTGAGTTTCTGCCTGAATCGCTGATTCAACCCACTAATCTGGTCGGCGCTGTTGTTACAGTGATCTCAAAGTCGGATCGCCATTGGGGAACCACGGCGACAGCGTCATTCCCGATTTTGCCAAGAGAGCAACTTATGAGACGGGGGCCCTAAGCTTTTCGCAACGACGCCCACGAGAATCTCTCGACATAGTCCTGCTCAAACTCCTGCATTTGTCTTCCATATCTCTTGGTCAACGCGAAATCGTCGAGACTCGATGTCAGGCGAAACACATCGAGCTTATTCATTTCGATACCAATGGTGTCCTGATCAACGCTAACCGTGAGATTTCTCAAATCTAATCGGATTTCGACTTCGGGATTTTCTCGTACTTTGGCTTTGACAAGAAGTATTTCTTCTCTTTTCATGATCGCCGGAACAAGATCAAGCCGGCTTGAGTTCGACCGGAAAACGCCCCCAAAACTGACTGCGAGAACCGCTTCAATCCCATAGTCTTGGATCGCCCAAACGGCTTGGGGACGCGCTGAGCCGGCGCCGAAATTCTCCTCTGCGATGAGAAACGATGCGCCGGCATGGCGAACGTCGTTCAGCGGATGCGTTGGAATCGTCTCGCCGTTGTCGAGGTAACGTTGGTCGTGGAATAGGTGGTGACCGAACTCGCCTGATTCACGTGGTGCGTAGACAAATCGGCCGGGAATGATTTGATCCGTATCGATGTTTTGGCCATCCAGGGGAACCCCCTTGCCGACGATCATCATCGATTTCAAGCTTGGCCCTCCGGCTTGATTTTCCGGACATCGACAATTCTTCCGCTAACGGCAGCAGCCGCCGCCATGGCGGGGCTCATCAAATGCGTCCGGCTTCCAGGTCCCTGGCGACCTGGAAAACTGCGATTAGTCGTGGAGGCGCAGCGTTGTCCGGGTGGCACAATACTGTCGTGATGTCCGAAACACATCGAGCAACCGGCCTCTCCCCATTGCAATCCGGAATTGAGGAAAATCTTGTCCAGACCCTCGGATTCAGCTTGCTTCTTTACCGGTGTCGACCCGGGCACCACGAGGCCAGGTATCAATGCCTGGCGATTCTTCAGGACCGCTGCGGCAGCTCTCAAGTCTTCGATACGTCCATTGGTGCACGAGCCAATGAACACCTGGTCCATTGGCAATCCCTCAATCGGCTTACCAGATTGGAGACCCATGTAGTCCAGTGCAGCCCGCCAATCCTCGGCTTCGGCATCGGTGGGCGCTGTCGATGGTTCGGGAACTACCCCCGTTACGGGTATGATATGTTCAGTTGTTGTTCCCCAGCTTACAAGTGGCTCCAAGTCCGCCGCCGAGAAACTGTATCGCCGGAGAAACTCCGCATCAGAGTCCACAGTTAGGCCGCGCCAGTATTCGAGAGCCTTGTCCCAATCCTGATCTTTGGGTGCGCTCGGCCGATTGTGGAAATAGTCTATCGTCTTGTCATCGGCGGCAACGATGGCCGCCCGTGCTCCTGCTTCCACCATAAGGTTGCAAAGTGTCATTCTGCCCTCAACGGACAGACGCGACACGGCCGATCCCGCAAATTCAATACAGCAGTTCAAACCACCGTTCGCTCCAATTCGTCGCACGACATCGAGTGAGAGGTCCTTCGGAGACATTCCGAAAGGAACTTCATCCCAAATCTCGATCAGTATCGGCGGCATCGCGTAGGACCAAACCGCATCGTGCGCAAGGATGTGTATTGTTTCTTCATAGCCGACGCTGAAGCTGAGAGCACCCACGCCGCCATGGGTGGTCATGTGCGAATCTGTACCGGCGACCAGTAGCCCAGGAAGCGTGATGCCCTGTTCCGGCCCTACGACATGGTAAATTCCCTGGCGGGGGTCGTTGTAATGCAGCAGATCGATTCCGTACTCGGCTTCGAATTGCTCTAACAGCCGAAAGATAGTGTTGATCTCTGGATCAGTGGGCCCGGCAGCTCTATTGAAGGTCGGCGCCAAATGCGAAACCATCGCGTACTTTGTAGCCGGCGTTTTCACCATGAGTCCTCGCACACGCAGCTCGGCGAGGCAGTGATAGCAGCTTTCGTCCATGTACAGGCGATCGACGCGGACCAATTGCGCGTCCTTTGAGAGCGTAGCTATCTTGTGATCGGCCAAGATCTTTTGCGACAACGTCAATGGTTTGATTGTTTTCGTATGTTGCATTCGTGTTCATCGAGGATGTCGTGGAGTTATCGCTACAACTCAATAGACTATCTGAAAGCACGCTGCGGCGACCGGACCGTCGGTGCCTTGCATTCTGAACCCCCGGAATCGATGCTCTAGTGAGCCTCCTCAGGTCCCAACGGCAAACTACAGTGAGAACCCACCATTGGGTAGTCAAGAAAACTGAGGCAGCGATTCAGTTTTTATTTGAACCGATTCTCTTGGGATCCAGCACCGACGGTGATTTTCTTGATCTTCCTCAAATGTCGTTGTAGCCTTCCGGAGAAAGTCTACCATTGCTGATACTGCTGAATCATTCTTGATCACCCTTGCTTCCTGCCGCTTTTCATCATCTGCGGCGAGCACAACCTGTGCTGCCGGTTGCGATCCGCCGACCGTAGTGCGGCGGATGGTTCGGTGGACGAGCTGTCACGGATCGTGGCATGGGGCGACTCCGACTTCGGCAAGGACGAGATCATGGCCTGGTGCGAGGCCCATGATGTCGACTATGTCTTTGGATGCGGGCAGAACATCCGGCTGAACGCCCTGATCGCCAGGGAACTCGAGAGGTCGAGGCGGCGTTGCCTAGTGTCGGGCAAAGCCTCCAGGCGCTATCGGGATCTGCGGTATCGGACCCGCTCGTCATGGTCCCGAGAGCGCCGTGCGGTAGCAAAGGTCGAGTGGCTGCCGGGACAAGCGGCCCGACTGCGTGGCTCTGGCATCTCTACATGCAGCTCGTCGAGATCGAGAGTACCCCGACATACTACCCCCAAAATCTGATCAGTGTGTGGCCGTGACGGTTCGAAAGTCCGGCGTTTGTTTCTTGATCTTGTGCTGCGCTGACTCATGGCGCCATTCGCGTATGGCATTGCAAATGGCCTGGTCGGCCTGAACGAGCCAGCGTCGTTTCTTGCCGCCGTCCCGGAATGTCTCCTTGCGCGCCTTGAGTTTCCCCTTGTAGATCCAGCCGTAAAGTGTCGGTTTCGGGACACCTGTGGTCTCTGCCAGGTCGTCAAGCATCCACTCGTCACGCTCCTGATCGACGGGAGTCGGCCGTGTGCGCTTGCACCAGCCTGCCCTGCCATGTCCGGATTTCCGGATTACTGCCTGCAGGGATGCTTCGGTGAAGGCGTCCGTGCGCGCCGGCTTCCAGCCTTCCGCATTCAGCACCGATGCGATGTCACCATGGTTCCTGCCCTCGGACTTCAAGGCGCCAATCCGTGCACAAAGGCCGTCGTAGTAGCTGAGTTGCTCCAGGGTGCGGACAGGCCGGCGGATGTCAGCCCGACTGTGCACACCGCCATGCCACAGCACGTCAACCTTGACGCGTTCGCTGTCGCCGACCACCTCGACGGTCACGCGTTCGATCATGAGGCGCATGATCTCTGTCTTCTCGGACTTCGTCAGAACGCCGTTGTTCCACAGAACCGCAATCCCCGACGTCGAGTCCTCGATGGCCTTGCGTTCACGCGCCGACAGGACAATCGGAACACGTCTGCAGAACCGTCCATAGTCATCCTTCAACCCCTTGCATTCGGCCAGGGCGGCTTCCCAGGTATCCTCAAGTGTCTGCGCCACCAAACGGTTGGTCGGGTCGACCGCACGGTAGGCCCGGCGCGCATCGCAAGCATCGCGCTCGGCACGCGCAATCCGCAGGCGCCACTGATCATGCTCCGCGGTCCGGTCCGATTCCGCTTGCTGCAAGGCCTCCAGCGAAAGCGCGACCGATGCCGGCGACAACGCATTCAACACTGCCTCCGAGGCAAAGCACTCCAGTGGGGAACTGGACAGGGACTGGCAGGTCGATCCGCCGTAATCCCTCCGACCCCGGCAGCTGTAGCGCAACCCTTCGCCACCGCCATCGCGGTAACTCACCGTTATGCCCTGACCGCAACGACCGCAAAACAGCAGGCCCGACAGCAGGCCGCCACCCAATCCCCGGGTCGGCCACCGGTTGGTCGCAAGCTGACGCTGGTTGAGTTCAAACTCCTCCCAGGTGATGTACGCGGGATGCTGATGCTTCAGCAGGTAGCGCCAGCGATCCTCGAGTGCCAATCCGGCGGCAGCGCCATTCACCCGTCCCCAGGCAAAGGCGCCCGCGTAAACCGGGCTGGTCAGCATGTCATAGAGCGTTGCTGTGGTCGGCCGCGACCAGACCAACTCACCGCGCCGCGGGCCTTGTGAGCGCCGTACCGGGAACCCCTGACCATCCTCGGCCAGCGCACGCAAGGTCCCGCTCAGACTCCCCTGTCGGGCAAACATACTGAAGATGCCGCGGACCCTCGCCTGCACGCTGGCATCGGGATCAAACACCGCCCGGCCCGAAGGGTCGCGGACATAACCACGTGGAAGCGTGAAGGCAAGCTCGCCACGCGCCGCCTTCGCCTCGCGGCCGGCATGCATGCGCTGACGCAAGGTATGAATCTCAGCCTCGCTCACGGTTCCCTTCATGCCCAGCAAGAATCGATCATTGGGACGCCGCAGGTCATACAGTGACTCCGCATCGGCGATCAGCGTATCAGTGAGGTCGCAGATCTCCAACAATCGCCCCCACTCCGACAGGTTGCGAGCAAACCGGGACACCTCACTGCTGCTGATGATCCCGACAAGGCCAAGGCTGACCTCGGCAACCAGGGTCATGAACCCCGAACGGATTCCCGCCTTGCGGGCGGAACTGCCAAGATCATCGTCAATGACCTCGGTGTGCAGACCCCGGCCCAGCCGAGCTGGTGAGCGCGGTTCGTCAAACCGTATTGCAGCGCGGTTGACTCGCGGTGGCGCTCAACCTGTCCGGGGGTCGACTGTCGGACATAGACAATCGCCTTGCGACGGACGTGGCTGCTCCGAATCCGACCTTCGTAACAGCCGGACTCCGTGAGACCCGGTGTCATCGCCGTGATCCTGTTGCAGGTGGCTCAGAATGATCTGTGTCAGACGTCGCACCACACGCTGGCGATGAAGTGCGGTCTGACTGCTGAAAGGATTCTGTGCGCTCATGGTCCCGGTGGTGCTGAAACCAGCGATCAAGTGCAACCAAGGTACGATGCCCCAAGATATGGGGTGTGACGTGCTCTGTAAAGACTTTGTAGGTATTTACTTTATTAGATGGAGAACCGGATCAAGGGCCAGCAGCTGTGGCTGTTCTCCGATCGCACGTCGGCCCACATCATGCGAGCCAACCAGTTGCGCATTGTACTTCTCGGCCTTCGCTGGCGCGTCGACACCCTCCGCTCCCGACTGTTCAAGCTTGCCGGCAGGGTCAACAGGACGGTGCGCCGGATCCGCCTCTGTCTGGCCTCGACCTTCCCCTTGCAGGATGTGTTCGCCCGCACCC
>MKWU01000163.1_pt1 | contig 122099 bp, 113 predicted proteins | sample 809101 | NCBI WGS metagenome assembly MKWU01 (sample SAMN05860141, study PRJNA318959) | sponge metagenome | host: Aplysina aerophoba | place: Slovenia: Piran, Adriatic Sea, Gulf of Piran | collected 2013-05-07
TCACCTCGGAGATGCCCCCCTGAACTCGCTGATGCGTACTTCGAACGCATGCATCGTCGCAGGTCAGAGGGGCTTTTCCGCGGATCCACACCGCACCACCCCACAGACTCATGAATAATCAGGGCTAGAGCATCTGTGTTCTCACCGTCGATGTCGAACGCGACAACTTGACAATCGGCCCCACGTGGTTGGACATATAGAGTCTCGCTGTCGCTGGTCCATCCCACTACCTTTGAACTGAGCGCTTCGGGTACGCCAACTCGAGAAGGGCCACGCGGAATAAGCACACGGACCTTCCCGGTACCCAAGTCATGAATCTGCAACGAACCGTCGCTGTAGTAAACGATACGTTCGCTGCTTGGCGACCAAGATACCGGAAACGTTACGAATGGCTCAAAGATTCCTTCCAGCTGCGATATCCGGTCAGCAAAACAGCTCGGGCAGTTTGACGGCGTCAACTGCAGCAGATTTGAACCGTCATAGTCCGCGATGAACAACTCCGACTGAAACCAGGCTGCGGGTCGATTCCTTGTCGCTCCGCCGAACGCAATTCGTGTGCCATCGCTCGACCAGTGAGCATGGAGGCCGTCCAATGTGCCGAAATTGGATGCGATCTTATACGAGGCGCCGGAGGCCACGTCATAGGTGTAGAGGGAAACGAGCCGCGAGTAAGGAAGCCCGGCACCGCCCGGAGCAAGAGTTGAGTAGTAAGCGAATCGGCTTCCATCTGGCGACCAATGCAGCGAGAACTCGGAGAAGTCATTGTGTGTCAGCCGCGAGAGGCTCCCGGTCGACTCACGGTACAGAAACAACTCCGGGCTGTATTCGCGCCTCCCGACAGTCTCGGTCCAATCCTCGGATACTGTCGATTCATCATCGATAGTCGCTGAGAGAAGCAGTTGAGTACTGTCATGTGACCAGTCGATTCCACGGAAACTCGCGGGACGGGGAATAGCGTCGACGTAGCGAAGTCGAGTCTCTTCGCCGGTCGTCACGTCGAGTACTCGAAGATCTTCGACGGTGGCATGGACGTAGGCGATCCGGCGACCGTCAGGAGCCCACGTCAACCGCTCACCCCAGTCGATCCAGTAGAAACCTTCCGGAAAACGCGGATCGAACATTGCGGTGTGATGATCCCGAATGGCCATTCTGGTGCTCGGCAGACTGACTTTGTTGCCTTGTTCGTCGAACACGACGAGTACGACTTCGATCTCGCCCGACAGACGCTCGTTGACAAGCTGCCAAGCCGCGATACGCACCGGGGGGACTGAGGGTCTCAGCAGGCTGTCGGGAATCGTCCGATCGTCCGCGAATGCGACGATCTGCGCGCTCGCTGGGCCGTGCTGGGCGAGGTAGAGGGAGTTCTGGAGGTCGGCGGGAAGCCGGTCGGATTCGGTGTAGCGCAGAGGTGCGCAGCGTTGGGCGAGCAGGGGCCCAGCTGTGAGGGCTCGCTCGGGTCGCTCAGCTGGGGCGAAGCCGATGCGGGTCGGGCCGTCGGCGCATTCGGGGTTGTCGCCGGTGTGCTGATCGAACAGGTCTGCGGCGAGCCGTGCGGTGTCGCTGCGGTCACGGCCCGCAAGCCGGGTGACGGTGATGTCCGCGGTCTCGATCGCGTCCTGCACGGCTGCGCTGACGGCGACAGCACCGCCGACGAGCACCACATGGGCGATCTCGTGGTCGGCGAGGTATGCAGCGATGCGCGGCTCGAGTGAATCTTGCGCCGTGAGCAGCAGCGGGAAAGGCCCCGCAGCCGCCAAGGGCCCGACCGCCACTGCGTCAGCGACGCTGCGGTCGCTGGCAATGATCACGGTGCGGCCCCGCTCACTGAATTCTGCAGGGGCGCCGATCCGTTCGGCCACGGCGATGGCCGCTTCGATCGGGTCAGTGCCGTGGACCCGTTCTATGTTTCTTGGCAGCATCCCCAGCCCGAACAGCACCGACGGCTCGTGGTTCGGCAACGTCTCGGCATCGCCCACGATCACCACACGGCGCACCCCCGCAGACCGCAGGAACTCCACCAGGTCAGGCCGCGCCGCAGTCGATTGCAGACCCGCCTGGTGGCACAAGGACCACTGGGGCACCCAGCGACGCTGCCAGCGGACCCGCCACTGCAGCGTCGGCCCACGACTCGCCCGATGCCAGCACCACCCATTCCGAACTGCTGCCCGTCGATTCCACCAGCGCCCGCGCCAGCTCGATCGACATCTCATAGGGGTTCGAGCCGGCGTACCGAACGACGTCCACGCCACCCGCAGCGTCGTCGGGCGTTGTTTCGGTCTGCGCGGTGGCATCAGAAGCAGTTTCGTCCGAGCCCGCAGGCTCGTTAGCGGCGCCCACGTCCGACATCGGCAGCAGCAACGCCGCTTGGCATGTCACCGCGGCCAGCCACCACCGAGATCGCCTGCGCCCAGAGTGACAATCACCCACGCGCATGAGTGCTCTTGATCGTTTCAATGAACCCAACCCCGCGGCCGACGCTACCGCCCTGTTGACGAAGGTCGGTCACACGGGTTCGAAGCACCCAGCCGCTCGCGCCGTAGTGTCCGGCACATGGATACCGTCCGCTCGAAGTCTCGCGTTCTGGTGACGGTCGTGGTGGTGGCGGGATCGATAGCCGCCTTGGCATTTGGTGCTGTCCGGGGCGCTTTGGCGGTCGACGATTCCGAGCAGTGCCGTGACACGCTACGGGTCTTCGAAGGATCGATTTGGACTACTCGGTCGCGGGTCAACCAGCATGAAGCGATGATCGCCGAGCCGCCCGCGGACGCAGGGACCTACTTGGGATGGGATTCAACTCGAACCGACGATCCGACCGAATACATCGATTGGATGCTGGGGGCTGATCGCAGGGTCAGTGATTGCGAGTCGACTCTCGTCCGATGGCACGACACGAGCACGTCTGAGTTGGCTCAGATGCGGGAAAAGGTCAGAGTGCTCACGGAGTGCATCGAGGCGTGGAGCGCGGTTCAGCCTGGCGCGTGGCCGCATCCATCGACGCAGTGTCGGCCGTGTGCGGAGGGATCCGTCGTGGTGCTGAGGGACGTGATGCGGGAAGAGCCGGACCCACCGGTTACGGCTAGTTGGTGTGTGACCGGACTGGATGGGTGACGGCTCGGGGCCGGCTACCAGTGATTGCTTCGGCCGGAACGCAGGGCGTCTGATCGTGCTAATGCAGCCCTAGTCGTGCCCGTCGATGTGCTGTTGAGCAGGCGGAGCGTCGATCGTCTCGCGAGCAGGAATGACGACCGTTCCGGCCAGGAGATCTGCCCACCCTCGCTGTTGCGGGTGTGCCAGAGCGGTGCCATGAACTACGAGCCACACCGAGACTCCGACCAGGACGATGGTCTCGACTGCAGACCAAGGGCCAACGAGAAGCGCAATGACATAGGCGAGGGAAGAGATCCCGATCGGCAACAGGGCTCGTGCCGCTGACTCAAGAAAGGTCGGCGGCTCGCCGTCGGCAACTCGGATCAGTCTGATACGGCCTCGGCCTCGGCGGTCCTCCCGGCATTCGCAGCTGTTCCGCCACGTCTCGAAGATGACCGGCAAGAGCAAGATGAGAGCCAGGAACAAGGCTGCCACGGCAACCGCGCCCCGCCGATCTGCGGCTCGGCTGGCTTGGCCAAGGCTCCAGCTGCCCCAGTACCCGCTCATGAAGAACCAGACGGCCATGGCGATGAGCCCCGCTCCGACGAGACAAACAGCCACGACCAACTCGATCACGCGCACAGCGACGCGCTCACCCATAGTGGCCAAGCTGACCACTTCGCCGCTGTGCAGCGTGGCCGTGCGACGAACCACGGAGCCACTCGCACCAACTGCGGCAGCGCCTGGCCTCGGAGCAGCTGGGCGTGGTCTCGTCACGCCAAGATCGCCCATGATGAGAGCACACCCAGACACTACGTCTCTACCGCCTTTGAGTTGCGAGTTCAGCGGTGGATGGTGAAGGCGTTTCGGCGGTCGCGTCCGTAGCGGTAGACGGCAAAATCGGTGTCGAACGAGATGGCCTCGTCGATGCCGTGGCGCTCCATCACGACCCAGCTCGTGCGGTCAACGAGCGAGAAGTCTTGGTCGGCAAACACCTCGGAGATGCGCAGCGCCGCGGTCAAGTCCCGCTTCGACGTGGCCAGGACTTCTGCGAGTCCGTCGTTGACGATGCCGTCGACAAGCCGATCAGCGATTCCACGGTGCGTGCGGTTCCGAGTGAGCAACCACGACTCGATCAACACATCGTCGGTGGTGGCGAGTCTGCCCGCGTGAGCACGCAGCAGTTCCGTTGCGCGTTCGTGTCGTGTGTCGCCGACCGAAATGGCCGCAAACCAGACGCCTGAGTCAACGAAGACGGAGGCCATCAGCCGGACGAGGTGTCGGCGTCGCGAGCCTCAATCCGCTCGTCGTGAAGAGCGGAGACGGCCTCGCCAATCAGGCGGTGCTTGTCGCGCGCCATGTCGGTCGGCCCGCCGCCGTCGCCCGCGATGCCGAAAATGGTGCTGACGTCTGCTGCTGGTGAACTTGAGCGCGCATCGTCTTCACGTATCAGATCGCGTATGTAGGCGGACACGCTGAGACCCCGCTCGCTGGCGCGGCGCTTGGCCGTTGCGCGAAGACCCGGGTCCAGCACGATATTCGTCGGTTGCGTCACGAGCGCAGCCTAGCGCGCTATTGCGTAGGATGCGCAACGCATTATGCGTAGACATTTGCCTTCCGTAGAATGGGAGCGTCCGAGTGTCACTGTTGAAGTCGCCGGGGCTCCCAGATGCCGGTCGAGAGCGTAGGCATCTGCGCGGCTTGGATGGCCTACCAGCCCCTGGCGTGCCACTGCGACGATGCCGTACTCGGTCCACGACAGTTGCGGCCAGTCGAACCAGATGGTGGGTACGACGCAGTCGTTGTGCTCGTCGGGATAATCCGCGAGAAGGTCGAGCAATGCTGTGGCGTCGAGCGCGGTCTCTGCATCGCCGGTCGGCGAGTATCTGTCGTCGCTCGGGGGAGGCAACGTCATTGTCGATTCAGAATTGCCCTGTCGAGTAGCGGCATCCGATCTGGACGCCGCTATGCGTCCACTCGACGCTGCATGGGTTATGGATACGGTATGAGACTTCTATGGCCCGGGGCGTCGGCGTCACCAATCGATCGAAATCGGCGCCTTCCAAGCCGACAGCGTGCAATCCGAGACTCTGGTCGACCAAGATGATGCTCTGTCCACCTGGCGCCAATCCATACGTCGGATAACAGCTTGCGGGGCTGTCGCCCAGCAACGGCATGAGATCGAGAAGTTCAGACGACCCGCTGCCGTCGGCTGCGACCTGCACCACGCTCAGCTCCACCCCTTCGTTCTCAGTGCCGCGTTGACAGTTGGACTTGAGGTACATCAGGTTTCTGCCGTCAGGCCTCCACCCGATGAATCGCAAACGTTCTGACCGGCCTGATGCGAACAGTTCGTCCTCGCTCTCATGGAAGACCTCGGAGGTCTCGTCGCTCGCGACCTGTCGAGTCAACCCCTTGCGGTCGGCCCAGAACAGAGCCGAGTACGCAATCTGGTCACCTGTCGGCGACCAGCCATCCAAGTGGATGGACGGCAGCGGGAACTTGGTGGCGTATCGGCGGCAACCATCACAGCTGGGTCCGGGAACCTGCTGCACTTGGCTTCCATCCGGTGTTGCCAAGTACAGCGATTTGGCAACTGTATTGAACGAGCCGTTGGGGACTGCAGAGAATGCAATCGTTTCGCCATCTGGCGACCACAAGGTGTCCAGCACGTACGGGTGCAATTCGTGGGATTCCTTGGTCGTCAAGTCCAACACGATGAGGCGCCGGTACGCGACCAAACCTGCTGGGCTCATCCATGTCGAGGAAGCTGGGGATCGAATGAACGAGAGACGCGTTCCGTCGGGCGACCACGGGCCGACGCTGTCGACGAAGTTGTTGTGAGTGAGCCGCGTTGTCTCGCCGGACTCGACATCGTGCACGAACAGCTCGCTCGTGAACTCGCTGACTCCGTTCACTGTCAGGCGTGGATCGGAAAGCGTCGACTCTTCCTCGACGATCGCGTCGAATGCCAATCTGCTCCCGTCAGGCGACCAATTCAGCGTCGAGCCGAACCCGTCCATCTGAGAATCGACCTGAGCGATCCGACGCAACTCGCCATCCCTGAGGTCCAGCACGTACAGCGCACCGGCGTCGACGCTCCAGTACGCGAGCCGATGACCGTCCGACGACCAAGAAATCTTCGGCCGATAGCTGATGAAGTTGTGAGGCCGCTGCCACCAATCGGAAGGAATCCCCCACTCCCTTCCGAGCGTGACCTCGGTTACCGGGAAGCTCCGACGCACCCCGGCCTCGTCGATGACCTCCAACACGCCGACGAGCGCGTCTGCGTCCGCATTCGGACGGAAGTTGAACGCCGCGAACCTCACCGGCGGGGTGTTGACGTCGAGGGTGCTGTCGGGGACGGAGACCCCGCTGCCGAACACCGTTAGGTGCGCCCCAGGAGACACGTCTCGCGACAGGTAGAGGGTGTTGCGCAGGTCTGCTGGGAGCCGGTCAGACTCGGTGAAGCGGAGAGGTGCGCAGGCTTGGGCGAGCAAGGGGCCGGCGGTGAGTGCTTGTTCGGGTTGCTGCGCTGGAGCGAGGCCGACGCGGGTTCGGCCGTCGGTGCATGTCGGGTCGTCGGCGGTGTGCTGTTCGAAGAGGTCCGCTGCTAGCTGGGCGGTGTCGATGCGGTCATGGCCCGCGAGGCGGGTCACGGTGATGCTGGCGGTCTCGATTGCTTCTTGCACGGCGGGCGCGATAGCAGTGGTGCCGCCGACCATCACGATGTGAGCGACTTCCTGGTCGGTCAGATATGCCGTGATGCGCGGATCGAGCGCATCGGGTGCGGTGAGCAGCAGCGGGAACGGGCCCGCTGCCGCCAAGGGCCCGACCGCCACCGCGTCCGCCACGCTCTGGTCGCTGGCGATGATCACCGTGCGGCCCAAGTCACCGAACTCCGCAGCGGCGCCGATCCTCTCTGCCATGGCGATGGCTGCCCCGACCGGGTCAGAGCCGTGGACGCGTTCGATGTTGCGGGGCAGCATCCCCAGCCCGTACAGCACCGACGGCTCATGATTCGGCAACGTCTCGGGGTCGCCCACGATCACCGCACGGCGCACCCCCGCAGACCGCAGGAACTCAACGAAGTCAGGCCGCGCCGCAGTCGATTGCAGACCGCCCAGGGGTACGAGGACAACCGGGGCACCTAGCGACGCAGCCAGCGGACCAGCCGCCACAGCATCAGCCCACGACTCGCCCGATGCCAGCACGACCCACTCCGAGCTGCCATCCCCAGCAACCACCAGCGCCCGCGCCAACTCGATCGACATCTCATAGGGATCCGAGCCGGCGTACCGAACGACCTCCACGCCACCCGCCAGGTCTTCGGGGTCGGGGTCAGCTGGCGTCCCAGCAGCGCCAGACGAAGATTCGTCCGAGCCGGCAGGTTCCTCTGTGGCGCCCGCGCCCGTCATTGGCAACAGAGACACCACCAAACCGGCCACCGCGACCAGCCACCACCGCGACCGTCCGCGCCCCGACGGACCACCATCGGAGCGCATGAGTGCTCTTGATCGTCTCAATGAACCAAGCCCCGCCCCCGAAGCTACCCCCCTGCCGCGGCCCCGGTTCCCGCGCGTTGCCGATGCCGTGTTATCCCAGCGGCGCGATTCCTGCCGGCGCCCGACCGCTGCGGAAGTCGTCGAACGACTGGCCGGTCAGGTCCAGGTACAGGCTGAGCGGGCAGACATCGACGCCGTCGTCGTTACCCCAGGCCACCGCGCCGCTGTCAGGAACTATGTAAGCGCTGCGCCAGTAGCTCGCATCGGACCACGCAGAGAAGATCCCGCCCGTCTCGGCACTGTCCGATAGGTCAACCTCGCCCGCGGTTCCGTCGTCGAACCGCACCCAGATGGCGTACGGCTGGCGGACCTCGAGTTCGACGACATACGGCGAGAGCACGAGCCCAAGCGTAATGATGACAGGCGCCTTGAAGAAGCTGTTTTTCGTCGTCCTCGGGTTGAGCGCCCGACGCCAGCGCCTGCACTCGGACCCCGGCTGGGGCGGCGTTAGGCTGAACCTATGACCGACACCGCTCAGCCCGCCGTTGGAATCGACCTCGGCAAGTACAAGCTGGGGTGGAGCGACGAGGAAGACTACGTCTTCAAGCCGCGCAAGGGCTTGAACGAAGAGATCATCCGCGAGATGTCCGCGCTCAAGAAGGAGCCGCAGTGGATGCTCGACTTCCGCCTGCGGGCCTACAAGATCTTCCAGCGCAAGCCCATGCCCAACTGGGGCGGGGACATGTCGCAGATCTATTTCGACGAAATCTACTACTACATCAAGCCCACCGAGGGCCAGGTCGACGCTTGGGAAGAGCTGCCCGACTCGGTGAAGGACACCTACGAGAAGCTGGGCATCCCCGAGGCCGAGCGCAAGTACCTCGCCGGGGTCACCGCCCAGTACGAGTCTGAGGTGGTGTACCACCGCAACCGGGAAGACCTCGAAGCCCAGGGCGTGCTGTTCAGCGACATGGACTCCGCCATCAAGGAATACCCCGAGATGGTGCAGCGCTATTTCGGCAAGCTGATCCCGCCGGGCGACAACAAGTTCTCAGCGTTGAACTCGGCCGTATGGTCGGGCGGGTCGTTCATCTATGTGCCGCCCGGCGTCGAAGTGGAGATGCCGCTGCAGGCATATTTCCGTATCAACGCCGAGAACATGGGCCAGTTCGAGCGGACGCTGATCATCGCCGACGAGGGTGCCACTGTGCACTACATCGAGGGCTGCTCGGCGCCGGTGTACACGACCGACTCGCTGCACTCAGCCGTCGTCGAGCTGGTGGCGCTGCCGGGCGCACGCATCACCTACACCACCATCCAGAACTGGTCGAACAACGTGTTCAACCTGGTCACCAAGCGCGCTGCCGCCTACGACGAAGCCCACGTGGAATGGATCGACGGCAACATCGGCAGCCGCCTCACGATGAAGTACCCGGCGGTGTACCTGATGGGTCCCAAGGCCTCGGGCGAGGTGCTGTCGGTGGCCTATGCCGGCAACGGCCAGCACCAGGACGCCGGGGCCAAGATGGTTCACGCCGCCCCCGAGACCACCTCCAAGATCGTGTCGAAGTCGATCTCCAAGGACGGCGGGCGCACCACCTACCGCGGCCTCGTGCGCGTGGAAGAAGGCATGACCGGCTGCCGCAGCCACGTCCAGTGCGATGCGCTGCTGCTCGACCAGGACAGCCGCTCGGACACCTACCCGTACCAGGAGATCGGCTCACGTGACGCCGAGATCGGCCACGAGGCCACGGTGTCGAAGGTTGCCGATGAGCAGCTCTTCTACCTGATGAGCCGTGGGCTGTCGGCCGAGCAGGCCATGGGCATGGTGGTGAACGGCTTCATCGAGCCCGTGACCCGCACGCTGCCGATGGAGTACGCCGTCGAGTGGAGCCGGCTGATCGAGCTTCAGATGGAGGGATCGATCGGCTGATGCGCAGTCCAAGAGACTTCTTTGCCCCGCTCGCGCTCGGGGCGCCACAACCGCTGCACGAGATCCCATTCCGGCCCTCGCGCATGATCCACTTCTTCGACCCGTCGAATGAGCGGATGCGGGCCAAGGTGCCCGACATCGCCCCCACCGTCGACGTGCTGCTGGGCAACCTAGAAGACGCTGTCTCTGCCGACAGCAAGGACGCCGCCCGGGCCGGGCTGATCGAGGTTGGCAAGGCCTGGGAGCGGGGCCACACCCAGCTGTGGACCCGGGTGAACAGCCTCGACTCGCCGTGGTTTCTCGACGACGTGTGGGCGCTGTGCCACGAGATCGGCGACAAGCTCGACGTGATCATGGTGCCGAAGGTGGAAGGTCCCGAGGACATTCACTACGTGGATCGGCTGCTGGCCCAGCTCGAAGCTCGGGTGGGCATCGAACAGCCGCTGCTGGTGCACGCCATCTTGGAAACCGCCCGAGGCGTGGCCAACGTGGAATCGATCTGTCTGGCGAGTCCCCGCATGCAGGGGCTCTCGCTGGGGCCTGCAGACCTCGCCGCAGATCGCCGCATGAAGACCACTAGGGTCGGCGGCGGGCATCCGGGGTACCTGGTGCGCACCGACCCGGTGCCCGGCACCGACGACGATGCCCGCACCGCCTTCCAGCAGGACCTGTGGCACTACACCCTGGCCCGCATGGTCGATGCCTGTGGCACCGCCGGGATCCTGCCCTACTACGGGCCGTTCGGCGACATCGCCGACCCCGTCGGCTGCGAGGACCAATTCCGCAACGCCTACCTGCTGGGTTGTGTCGGGGCGTGGAGCCTGCACCCCAGCCAGATCGCCATCGCCAAGCGCGTGTTCAGCCCCGAGCCCGCCGAGGTGGCGTGGGCGCAGCGAGTGGTGACCGAGATGGGCGACGGCACCGGCGCCGTGATGATCGACGGCAAGATGCAAGACGACGCCACCGTCAAGCAGTGTCGGGTGGTGCTGCAGCTCGCCCGTGACCTGTCTGCGGCCGATCCTGAGCTAGCAGCCGCCTACGGGCTCGAGACCGCCTGAGTAGACCTGGACTTCTCATGAGCGCTGCCGATGCTTACCCCCGCCCGCGCCGGTCGGTGCTGTACATGCCGGCGGCCAATGCCCGGGCGCTGGAGAAGGCCAAGACCATCGACGCGGATGCGCTGATCTTCGATCTCGAAGATGCCGTGGCACCCGATGCCAAGGAAGCTGCCCGCGAGGGTGCGTGCGCAGCGGTGGACTCCGGCGAGTACGGGCACCGCGAGCTCACGATTCGCTGCAACGGGCTCGACACGCCGTGGGGACGTGACGACGTTGCGGCTGCGGGTGCTGTGGCTCCCTCGGCAGTGGTCATACCCAAGGTTTCGAGTGTCACGGAATTGGCAACCGTGTCGGCCCTGCTCGACGGAGCGGGTGCGCCCGACACCACGCGCATCTGGGCGATGATCGAGACCCCGGGAGGCATTGCCAAGGCCCGTGCGATCGCTGGCTTCGAACGCGTCGACGCCGTGGTCATGGGCACAAACGACATGGCCAAAGAGCTGCGGGCCACGATCACGCCGGACCGGGCGGCGCTCGTGCCGCATCTGGCGACCTGCCTGGTGGCCGCACGTGAGGCCGGCGTCACCGCACTTGACGGCGTGTACAACGACATCAGCGACGCGGAAGGGTTCGCAGCAGTGTGCGAGCAAGGGGCCACTCTCGGCTTCGACGGCAAGACACTCATCCATCCGAGCCAGGTCGAACCGTGCAACGACGCCTTCTCGCCCAGCCTGGACGAGCTCGACTTTCACCGCCAGGTCATCGAAGCGTTCGAGGCAGCGGTTGCAGATGGCCGCGGGGTGGTGACCGTAGACGGCAAGATGGTCGAGAATCTTCATGTAGACGAAGCTCGGCGGGCCATCGCGCTCGCCGACGCGATTGCGCAGCGCTGAGGGGAGCAGCTGCTATGCCGATGCGAACGAACTGCCGCCACTACGAGAGCCGGACCTACCCGAACGGCGACACGGTGCGCAAGTGCAATCTCGACCTCGCTCCTGAAGCTCCCTGGCGCTGCCCGGAGGACTGCCCGTCCTATTCGCCCCGGCGCCTCGATGCCGGCTGGCAGCACGGGTCGCTGGGCGTTCAGAACTTCGCCAAGGAACCTGCCAGCATCGGCGAGGACGACTCCATCGCGGCCCTGCTCGACGAAGCCGAGGACATCGTGAACACCGCAGGGCCGCGCATCCTCGAAGAGGTTGCTGCGGAGCGGTCGAAGCGCAAGGGGATTCGCGGCAAGATGCGCGGGCGCAGCAACAAGAAGCAGCGCAAGCAGCGCCGTCGGCGCGACCGCGACGACCGTAAAGACGGCGAAGTCTGATAGCGGCCCGGTACGGGCCGTCGCGGCCCACTAGGCCCTGACGGGCGCGCCGGTAGCCTCCGCAGCGTGTTCACCCCTGATCTCGTCGACGCGCTCGACGGCTCCGACGCGTTGACCAAACGGCGCCACGCTGCAGCGGATCGGGCGGTTGCCACCGGCATGCCGTCGTTCACCGAAGAGGTGTGGCGCTACACCCCCATCGACGACCTCGACGCCGGGCTCTATGCGTTCGGGGCACCCGGCGGTGCCGCCGGGCCACCGGGCTTGATGGCAGGCGTCGATGGCGATGCCGCAGCGGTCGTACACATCACCAACGGTGCTGTCGTAGACGTCTCGGTGCAGGCCGATGGCGTCCGCGTGAGCACGCTCGGCGCTGGCGCTGACGACCTCATCGGCACGGTGGCGCCCGAGGGTCCCGATGTTTTCGGCGATTGGAACTTGGCACTGACCTCAGCGCCGGTGGTTGTCAGCATCGATCCGAAGGCGGTCCTCGCTGCGCCGATCGTCGTGCACGTCCACACCGATGTCGAGGGGCTGACTTGGTTCCCACGGCTCGTCGTGATGGCCGGGCGCACCAGCCAAGCCACGGTGATCGAGCACCACACCGGTGGGGAGTCCCCGGCGCTCATCTGCCCGCTGACCGAGCTGAGCGTGGCCGATGGTGCCCATCTCGGTCACGTCACCGTGCAGGAACTGGGCGGCGCCGCTTGGCAGATCGCCAACCTCTGCTCAGATGTCGGCCGCGACGCCAACCTGCGGATTGGCCACGTGGCGATGGGCGGCGCATACGCCCGGGCCCGAATCGGCACCGACATGACCGGCCGGGGCGGCCACAGCGAGATCGATGCCGTGTACTTCGGCCGTGACAACTCCACGCTTGACTTCCGCACGTTCCAGACCCATGTGGCGCCCCACACCACCTCAGACCTGCTGTTCAAGGGGGCGGTCGACGACCATGCCCGGGCCGTTTACACCGGTCTGATCCGTATCGAAGCAGACGCCTCCCAAGTTGTTGCCAACCAGACGAATCGGAACCTGAAATTGTCCCCCAATGCGTGGGCCGAGTCGGTGCCGAACCTCGAGATAGAGAACAACGACGTGCAATGCAGCCACGCCTCCTCCATCGGTCCGGTCGACGCCGACCAGCGCTTCTACCTCGAAAGCCGGGGCGTGCCGACCGACGTGGCCGAGGCGCTGGTGGTGCGTGGCTTCTTCGACGAAGTCCTCGACGCGCTGCCGTCTGAGCAGATCTCGGCATCGGTGCGCCAGCGCATCGACGAATTGGTGTCCGACGCCTACTTCGCAGTGGCGGTGCGATGAGCACGACCGACGAGACCCGCAGCGTCGTGCTGTGCCAGCAAGACGACGTACCCGACGGCGAAGCCCGACGTTTCGACGTCGACGGCCATCGCATCGCGCTCGCACGCATCGGCGACGACTTCTATGCCATCGGCGACCGGTGCAGCCATCAGAACTACTCGCTGGCCGACGGCTGGGTGTGGCCTGACGAGTGCGCCTTGGAATGCCCCCAGCATTCCTCCAGCTTCGACCTGCGCACGGGGCGGCCGAACTGCTTCCCCGCCACCCAGCCCGTCCCTGTCTACGAAGTACGCACCCAAGGCGAGGGCGTGGCGGTGGTGCTGCCATGAACGGCAACTCCACCCACACATTGCGCATCGAAGGGCTCTGCGCCTCTGCGGGCGGCCAGGACATCCTCCAAGGCGTGAACCTCGAGGTGTCCTCGGGGCGGGTGCATGCGGTCATGGGGCCCAACGGCTCGGGCAAGAGCACGCTGGCGCACGTGGTGATGGGCCGGCCCGGCTACGAGGTCACCGGCGGCTCGGTCACCCTCGACGGCGTCGATGTCTTGAGCCTGGCTCCCTGGGAGCGTGCGCAGGCCGGTCTGTTCTTGGCGATGCAGCATCCGACGGAGGTGCCCGGCGTCTCAGCCGCGCAGGCACTGGCCGAAGCACTTGCGCTTCGGGCCGGCGACGACATCCCGAGCGTCGAGCAGCTCGAGCGCACCCGCGGGCTCCTCGAAGCCGAGGCGGCCGCCGTGGGGCTCACGGCCGAACTGGTGGCGCGGCCGCTCAACGTCGACATGTCGGGCGGCGAGAAGAAACGGAACGAGACGGTGCAGCTGGCGGTGTTGCAACCTCGCATCGCCATCCTCGACGAGATCGACAGCGGTCTCGACATCGATGCATTGCGCGCCTGCGCCAACCGCATCGAGGCGCTCACCGAGGCGGGCCTAGGCGTTCTGGCCATCACGCACTTCACCCGGGTGCTGGAGTACCTCCGACCCGACGAGGTTCACGTGATCGTGGACGGCCGCATCGTCGACTCCGGCGGTCCCGAGCTCGCCGACGCGCTCGAGGAAGACGGTTACGCGCCCTACCTTCCCGAAGAACCCGATGTCGGGGTGGCGGTGTCGATCGGCGGGATCGGCAGCTCGCTCGCGGCAGAGGCGGGGCCGTCTCCCGCTGAGGACCCGTTCGCTGACCCCTGGGCCGACCCGCTCGACGAGCTGGGCTGAGCATCGCTGTACTTCTGCTGACGTGAGTGGCAGTGTGCGCGTTCGATGGGCCTGCTGAGTCGTGTTGACTGGGCACTCAGCAAAGGGGAGGGGGATCGATGGCACGTGAGCTGTTGTCCCAGGACGAACTTGCAGCGCTGGCTGCCGAGCTCGCGGCGTGGGAGGTGTCGGGCAGCGAATTGCGCCGCACATTCCGCTTCGGGAACTTCGTGGAAGCGTTCGGGTTCATGGCTGCTGCGGCTTTGGTGGCCGAGAAGATGGACCACCATCCCAACTGGTCGAACGTGTACAGCACGGTGGAGGTTGCGCTGAACACGCACGACCGTGGCGGCGTGACCGAGCTGGATGCTGCATTGGCGCGGGCGATGAACGGCCTGGCAGGCGACGCAGGCTGATAGCTCGTTGATGGCTTGGCTTCGCCTGAGGCGCCGCACGAGCGGGGATCGCCCGGAGCGATCCGCGTCTCCGTCCATGGTGGAGGGAACCGTCGAGTCGAAGCCCGGCGCCCGCCGGCTGCTGCATCAGCTCTTCGAGGTATGGGTGCGCTTGCGTCCCGCACGCGTCACGCTCGGCGTGCGTGGCCTGGCGGTCGACCCGAAGGGCCGCGTCTGCTTGGTGCGCCACACCTACCGCGACGGCTGGTTCCTGCCCGGCGGTGGTGTCAAGCCCCGGGAGACGCTGTCGGAGGCGGCGGCGAGGGAGCTGCGCGAGGAGACCGGGATCGTCGTCACCGAGGCCCCCCGCAGCGTGCTCGGCGTGTACTCGTCACGCCACGGGCACCGCAGCGACCACATCGTCGTGTTCGTGGTCACCGACTGGCGAGTGGAAGAGACGGTCTCACCGGAAATCGCCGAGGTGGCGTTCTTCCCGCCCGACGAACTGCCCCCCGGCACCACGCCGGGAACCTCACGCCGCATCTCCGAATGGATGACCGGCGTCCCCCCCGGCCACCGCTGGTAGTTCCAGTCGCCCGCCAGCGATCTGTCAGAGGCGGGGGGTGCGGGGTGGGTGGCCCATGAGGATGCGGCCGTAGGCCTCGAGCGCTGGGTCGAGCGCTGTGATCGCGTGCATGTTGATGGCCTGCAGGTCGGCTTGGAGGCGGCCGATCCGGTTGGTGTCTCGCACGCCTCGGCCGCCGGTCGCCAGGTAGAGCATCTCGACGGCTTCCAGACAGCGGCGGACGGCGAAGGCACAGTCGAGCCGCACTCGAGCGCGCAGCTGGAGTTCCAGCGAATCGCCGGCACGTGCGGTCTCGATGAGGAGCTCGGCGGTGCGCCGCATCAGCAGCTCGCCCTGGTCGACCAGTGCATGGGCTTCGGCGAATTGGCGGTGCGTCAGCGGCCAATCGGTCTGCAGTACGTCGACATGGCTGATGACTTTGCCGTCGACTTCCTCGGCGAACGCGGCCAGCGACGCACGGGCGGCCCCGAGTGCTGGCGGGACCAGCGCGTAGGCCAGCGTCGGCATGAGCGAGCTGCGCTGGATCCAGCCGGCGTTGCGGGCCATGCCCGGCGTGTCGCCCGACGCCAGCACCTCACCGGGCACGAAGCGGTGCTCGGGCACGAAGGCGTCCTTCACCACGATGCTGCTGCTGCCGGTGGCGCGCAGCCCGTTGGCATGCCAGTCATCGAGCGCGGAGACATCTGCGGCGGGCAAGACGAACATGCCCGAGATCAGCCCGTCGCCCTCCGGGAACGGGAAGTGCCCTCCCAGGACCACCCAGTCGGCGTGATCGATGCCCGAGCCGAACGGCCAGAAGCCGTTGAGCGTCCAGCCGCCGTCGACGGGAGTTGCGTCGCCACGGTCGACGAGCACCCCGGCGACGAACTGGTCGGCGCCGGGGCCGTAGATATCTTCCTGGCAGGCATCGGGCCAGTGGCCCACCAGCCAAGCGTGCGCATTGAAGACGCAGGAATGCCACGCAGTCGAGGGGCAGCCTTCAGCCAGCGCCGCGTTCACCTCGAGGTAGGTGATCCAGTCGAGCTCCTGGCCGCCGTTGGCGCTCGGTTGACCGATAGTGAGCAGCTCTGCGCCTCGCAGCTCGTCGATGGCGTCGGCCTCGACCCGGCGAGCCCACGGATCAGCCGCGGCCCGGGCGGCCAGCTTGGGAGCGAGGTGCCGCGCCCGTTCGATGAGTTCGGCGCGACGGTCAGCTTCCTGCGACATGGTCCCCATCCAAGCAGGCCCCTCAGACTCGGTGCACGCCTAGCAGAACGAGCAGGCGAGACGATGCGCTCGCGGATTCAACTCGCATCGACCGTCTCGTCCAAGCCGGTTGCGAGCGCATTCCAGCCGAGGGTGGCGCACTTGATGCGGACCGGGAACTTCACCACGCCTCGCAGCGCTTCGAGGTCGCCGAGTCGCAGGGAGCCGCCGTCGCCGCCCCCGGGCTCGCTGGACCCAGCACCGTCATGGGCCTCGCTGCCGTCGCCGCCGATGGTTTCTTCGTGAATCGACATCATGGCCTTGAAGGCCCGGGTGAGCTCGCGGATTTCCTCTGCAGACCTGCCGATGACCGCAGCGGACATCATCGACGCCGATGCCTGGCTGATCGAGCAGCCCTGCCCGCCGACTCGCAGGTCGGTCACGGTGTCGCCGTCCATCTCGAAGGTCAGCACCACCTCGTCGCCGCACAGCGGGTTGAATCCCTCGCTGCGGTGCGCAGGCGGACTCTCCAGCTCGCCGCGATGGCGCGGGTTGCGGTAGTGGTCGAGGATGATCTCGCGGTACAGGTCTTCGAGCCCAGCCATCGGATCTTGTCTCGTCTCGGTCCTGTTGCCTCTAGCGGCCGAACAGTGCGCCGACTTCGTCGAGCGCCTCAGCCAGCGAATCTACGTCTGAAGTGTCGTTGTACACGTACAGCGAGGCCCGTGTCGTGGCGGAGACGCCGAGGCATCGCATGAGCGGCTTGGCGCAGTGGTGACCTGCACGCACGCACACCCCGCTCTGGTCGAGCACCTGGGAGATGTCGTGGGGGTGCACGTCGCGGTAGACGAACGACAGCACGCCGCCGCGCTGGGCCGGCTCTGAAGGGCCGTGCACGGTGATGTCGTCGCCGTGACGGTCGGTCAGCGTGCGTAAGGCATAGCCGGTGAGGCTGACTTCGTGTGCCCGCACGGCGTCCATGCCGAGCCCTTCCAAGTACCGCACCGCGGCGCCGAGGCCCACAATTTCCGCGATGGGCGGGGTGCCCGCCTCGAACTTGTGCGGCACCGTGTTGGGCCGGAAGCCCTCCTTGGTGACGTCGAGGATCATCTCGCCGCCCCCGAGGAACGGCGGCATGGCGTCGAGCAGCTCCGAGCGGGCCCACAGCACGCCCACCCCGGTCGGGCCGCACATCTTGTGCCCGGTGAACACCATGAAGTCGGCGCCGAGCGCACTCACATCGGTAGGCAGGTGCGGCACGTACTGGCTGGCGTCGACGCTGATCAGCGCACCCGCGTCATGAGCGGCGGCAGCGAGCCGGGGGATTGGGTTGAGCGTGCCCAACACGTTGCTCATGGCGGTGACCGACAGCAGCTTCGCCCCGTCCAGCAGGCGATCCAGATCGGTGAGGTCCAAGCAGCCGTCAGCGGTGATGGGGATCCAGCGAATCTCGAAGCCCCGCTCGGCGGCCATGATGTGCCACGGCACGATGTTGGCGTGGTGCTCCATCTCGGTGAGCACGATTGCGTCCGCGGGGCCCAGATTGGCGCCGCCCCACGAGCGGGCAACCAGATTCATCGCCTCGGTGGCGTTCTTGGTGAAGATGATCTCATCGACGCTGGGGGCGGAGATGAAGCGAGCCACATCGGCCCGGGCGCGTTCCATCAGCTCGGTCGCCGCTGCGGCGATCTCGTACGCGCCGCGATGGACGTTGGCGTTGACGGTCCGGTAGTAGTCGTCCATCGCATCGAGAACGGCGGCCGGCTTCTGCGAAGAAGCTGCCGAGTCGAGGTAGACGATCGGGTTGCCGTGGACGCTGCGCTCAAGCAGCGGGAACTGCGCCTTGACGGCCCCGTCGATGTCCCCGCCGGCGCCGGCAATCACGCTGCGGCCTTGCGTTCGAACGGCTCGTAGCCGTCGCTCTCTAACTCGGCGGCCAGCTCGGGACCGCCCGAAGCCACGATCCGCCCGTCGACCAGCACGTGGACGTGGTCGGGCTCGATCTCGCTGAGCAGGCGTTCGTAGTGGGTGATGAGCACGACGCCCATATGCGGCCGCTCGGCGCGGACCTGCTGCAACCCGGTCGCCACCACCCGCAGCGCATCGATGTCGAGGCCTGAATCGGTCTCGTCCAGAACGGCCACGTCGGGCTCGAGCAGTGCGAGCTGCAGGATCTCGTTCCGCTTGCGCTCGCCGCCGCTGAAGCCCTCGTTGAGGTAGCGGTCCATGAATGATTCGTCCATGCCGAGCCGTGACATCCACTCGCCCATGGCGACGTAGATCTCGATGGCGGACACGTCCTCGCCGCGCCGCGCCGAGACTGCCTGGCGCAGGAAATTGCGCACCGACACACCGGGGATGTGCTGTGGGTACTGGAACGCGAGGAACAGGCCGGCTTTCGATCGGGCGTCGGGGTCCCACTCGGAGATGTCGTCGCCCCGGTAGCGGATCTCCCCGCCGGTTACCTCATACTCGGGAGACCCGAGGATCGTGGTGGCCAGCGTCGACTTGCCCGAGCCGTTGGGGCCCATGATGGCGTGGCACTCGCCTGCGTTGACCACCAGATCCACGCCGCGCAGGATCTGCGGGCCCTCGACCGCCCGGACGCCCAAGTCGTCGATCTCGAACAGGGGTGCGGCCCCCGCAGCGTCCGACGCTGAATTGCCTGTCGCGCCTTGCGGCGCTGTGTCGCCCACTGCCATCAACCGCAGTGTATGGCTGACCCCAAATGCCCCAACGAGCGCTCGCCAAGGAACAGCCGGTGTCGCCGCCCAGGGGAAGGTCAGCGGCGCTCGTCGCTTCGTGCTTGTTCGACACGTTTGGCGATCTGCTCCGAACCGGCTCGGATGGTGCGCATGGCTGTGGCGGCGAGTTGCCTGGCAGCTTCGCCAAGGGTTGGTTCCTGCGGTTCAGGGACTGCCACCGTTTCTGTCTCTGGCTCCGGCTCGACGAGCTCTCGCGGTGCTTCGGGTTGAATATTGGCTACCCGCATGAGCCTTGCCGTCAGCACTCCGTACCGGCGCTCGGTGTTTGCGTGATCGAAGTAGATGCCCTGCTCGGCACTCTGGTAAGCACCGTTGCCGAGTTTCTCGAGGCAGCTGAACGACTGAATCTCGAATTCAGGGGCGAAAAGCTCGATCACATCCCAGTCGAAGCAGATCGGCTCCTGCGGAGTCGGTCGATCGTGCACATCGGTGATCACGAGCAGGAGGCCGCCTAGCGCCGTGAGGCGTTTCATTTCGGCGATCGCTGCGTCGAGATCGTCAACGTGGTCGAGCGAATTGAATGAGCAGACGATGTCGAAGCTGGCATCGGGGTACGGAATGGTCTCGGCGCCGGATGCGACATAAGTCATTGTGTGCTCAGCAGCTCCCATCTGCAAGTAATCATTGGCCAATGGGTCCACACCCACTCGCTCGCGGGCCATGGTCGCCCACTCGAGCGATCCCCTCGGGCCGCAGCCGATGTCGAGCACGCGCTTGTCGCGGTAGTCGTCGTGGGTCAGGCCGAAGTGGTCGGTGTAGAACCGTTCGAACCAGTAGTTCTCGAGCTTCCCTTCGGCGTCTTTGCGTTTCGACCAGTAGGCGAGTTCGCCGATGCCCTTGCTGACAGCTTCGCCCTCAGACACCTGAGCCTGCTTCCATTGCCCACAGGACGCTAGTCCCAGAGGTTGTCGACTACGTCGAGCCACAGCTGGGTGGTGAGCGCAAGCGATTCGATGTCGATCCGCTCGTCGTTGCCGTGGAACCGTGCGCCGTAGTCGCCGCCGTCGAGCTCGGGGCTGAACAAGCCAGCGCCGTACGCGATTGCACCCATGTCCCGGTACACCCGAGAGTCGGTGAACCCGATGATGAGCTGCGGGGTCAACCGGGCCGCGGGGAAGCGCCTCCCGACGGCGACTTGCAGCGCGTCCCACAGTGGCGTCTCGACTCGGCTCACCGACGCTGGGTCGTTCATGATGATCTCGACCTCGACATCGTCGGCGAGGTCGCCGAGCGCTTCGTCGAGATGGGCTTGCACCTCAGCGGCGCCCTCACCTGGAAGTGTCCGCACGTCCACCTCGATGTCGACGTGGTCGGGGATGACGTTCGTCTTCATCGTCGTGGGCGCGCCGATGACGTTCGGCGAGAACGAGGTGTGAGTGCACGAGTAGAGGTGCGCGGCCACCGATGCACTGGGGTGCGCGTCCAGCCAATCCTCGACGAGGTTCTCGTCGAGCATGATCGCCCGGGTCTCGTCGTCGACGCCGAGTGTGTCGACCTGCTCGCGCCACAGCTCGTGGAACCTCGGCGGCGGCCGGTAGTTCGAGATCCGGTGCACCACCGCTGCTGCCTTGACCAGAGCGTTCTCCTGCCGGAATGGGCGTGACCCATGTCCGGGCACGCCGCGCACCCGCAGGCGCCGCCACGCCACGCCCTTCTCGCCCACATTCATGCCGATGAACGGGGCGTCCGACGAGCCTGAATGCAGGCCGCCGTTCTCGGTCAGCACGTAGTCGGCGCCGATCGCGTCCCAGTGATTCTCAGCCATCCAGCGAGCGCCATAGGCCGAGCCTGCCTCTTCGTCGGCGCAGGCGAAGTAGATGAGATCGCCCTTGGGCCGGTAGCCGGTCTCGGCCATGTGCCGGAAGGCGACAGCCATCGAGGACGTCAGGTTCAGCATGTCCACCGCGCCACGGCCCCACACCTCGCCGTCGATGAGTTCCCCGCCGAAGGGATCGCGGCTCCAGCCGTCGGCGTTGACCGGCACCACGTCGGTGTGGCCCATCAGGCACAGGGTGGGCGCATTCGGATCGCTGCCCTCGATGCGGGTGACGAGCGACCGCCGGCCCGGTGCCGCATCGAACACCTCAAGATCCAGGCCAGCTCCTTCGAGATAGGCCTGGATGGTGTCGGAGTTGCGCACTTCGCCGCCCGACTCCGCTGTGCCGTAGTTGACGCATTCATTGCGGATAAGGGTCTGCAGCAGCTCGACGGTCTGGCCCGTGCGACGGTTCTCGTCGCTGGTCCCCGCAGCAAATGACTGGCTCATGGGCTGCAACCTAGAGGCTGAGCCGTAGGCGAAGCCGTGGCCCGAGCGGCCCGTGAGCGCAGCGAACAAGAGCGGAACACGACACTTGGCCGGAGGCAAGTTTCACGAATCCCTGTTTCGGTATGGGTGGCTGTGGTCGAATGGCTCGATGGACTCAGGGTCGAACAATGGGCTTGGCATCTGCGGGCTGACGGCGATCGAGATGGCCGCCATGCTCGCAACGGGCGAGATCTCCGCACGGGAGCTGCTGGCGGCACACCTCGAACGGATCGAACAGGTCAATCCCGCCCTCAACGCCATCGTCACGTTCACGCCGGAGCTTGCAGCCGAGCGTGCGGCCGCGGCCGATGAGGCACACGCCCGTGGCGAGTCGTTGGGACTGCTGCACGGGCTGCCGGTGGCGCACAAGGACTTGGCGCTCACCGCAGGTGTCCGCACCACGATGGGATCGCCGCTGTTCGCCGACTTCGTTCCCGACATCGACGCCTTAGTGGTGGAGCGTCAGCGCGAAGCCGGCGCGGTGATGGTCGGCAAGACCAACACGCCCGAGTTCGGTGCGGGCTCGCACACGTTCAATCCGGTGTTCGGCATCACCCGCAACCCGTACAACGTCGACAAGACCTGCGGTGGCTCCAGCGGGGGAGCGGCAGTGGCGCTGGCCGCCCGGATGCTGCCGCTGTGCGACGGCTCAGATCTGGGCGGATCCCTGCGCAACCCGGCGGCGTTCTGCAACATCGTGGGCTTCCGCCCGTCGCCCGGACGGGTGCCGTCGACCACGTCGATGGACGCCTGGTTTCCGCTGGCGGTCGAAGGCCCGATGGCGCGCACCGTCGCCGACGTGGCGTTCTTCCTGCAGGCACTCGCCGGCCCGGATGACCGTTCGCCGGTGTCGAATCAGGAGTCGCCGAAGGTGTTCGCCGGTTCGCTGGAGCGGGACTTGCGGGGCGTACGGGTTGCGTGGTCGCCCGATGCGGGCGGGCTGCCCGTCGACCCTGCCGTACGAGCCGCCACCGCGAAAGTGCCTGACGTCCTCTCCGGTCTCGGCTGCGAGGTAGTCGAAGGGTGGCCCGATCTGTCCGATGCCCCGCAGGTATTCCAAGCACGCCGGGCCTGGGTGTTCGCTGTCGGATTCGGGTCGCTGCTGTCCGAACACGGTGACCAGATGAAGGAGACGCTGGTCTGGAATATTGAAAAGGGCCTGTCGATGTCGATTGCCGACTACGCCGACGCTTGCCGCCGCCACACCCAGCTGTTCGCAGCCGTCGACGATTTCATGTCGCCCGACGGCGGGATCGACTACCTGGCGTGCCCGACGACGCAAGTGCCGCCGTTCGACGTCGAGGTCGAGTACCCCACCGAGATCGAGGGTGTCGAATTCGAGACCTACATCGACTGGATGCGCTCATGCAGCGACATCACGGTCACCACCCACCCTGCGATCTCGGTACCGGCCGGCTTCACCCCCGACGGCCTGCCGGTCGGCCTGCAGCTCATTGGCCGTCACCGCGCCGACCGCTCAGTGCTCGAGCTGGCCCACGCCTGGGAGACAGCAACCCGCCACGTCGACGTGCTCCCATCGCTGTCCGGACTGTCCTAAACGCCGAAATCAGCCCCTTGGGCGGGCAAGAGACTAGGTAGCCTGCCGCCCGTGTCCGAGGCGGCGTCAAGCGGGTCTGTGACGGCCATCGAGGCCCATGGACTCGTGCGCGACTTCGGTGCCAAGCGTGCGGTCGACGGTGTGGACTTGCTGGTCCGCGAAGGCGAGATCTTCGGGTTCCTCGGGCCGAATGGCGCTGGCAAGAGCACAACGGTGCGGATGCTGTGCACGCTGCTGAGCCCGACCGCCGGCGAGGCAAGGGTCGCCGGTTACGACGTCGCGAAGAATCCCGGTGAGGTGCGCATCCGCATCGGCGTGGCCATGCAGGAGGCAGCGCTCGACGAGAAGCAGACCGGCCGCGAAATCCTCGACTTGCAGGCCCGGCTGTACGGCCTTCGCCCCGCAGACCGGGCTGCCTCTATCGAGCGGGCCATCGACCTGGCCGATATCGGCGATGCCATCGATGCCCGCATCTCCACCTACAGCGGCGGGATGAAGCGGCGGCTCGACCTCGCTGCGTCGCTGATCCACGCTCCTGAAGTGATCTTCCTGGACGAGCCCACCACCGGGCTTGACCCGGTGAGCCGAACCCAGGTCTGGGACGAGGTGCGTCGCCTCAACAGCGAGCTGGGCGTCACCGTGTTTCTGACCACGCAGTACTTGGAAGAAGCCGATGCGCTCGCCGATCGCGTCGCGATCCTGGCCGATGGCCGCATCGTGCAGCAGGGCACGCCCACCGAGCTGAAGCGCGCCGTCGGGGCCGATGTGATCGTGGTGGATCTTGAGCCAGGCGACATTGCGCGGGCAGCCGAGGTGGCAGAGTCCGTGCCGGGCGCAGACGATGTGACCACCGGCCGGCTTGGCATCACCATCGCGGCAGCCGATGGAGCAGGACTGGTCGGCGCCGTCGCCGTAGCTCTGGCCGGCGCGAATGTGCATCCGACTGCGCTCACCGTCCGCACGCCGTCGCTGGACGACGTATTCCTCCAGGCGACGGGATATCGCATGGCCGCGGCCGAAGAGGCTGCGGCGGAGGGCACAGTCGCGGCCGAAGAGGCTGCGGCGGAGGGCACAGTCGCGGCCGAAGAGGGCGCGGTCGATGGCGCTGCTGGCGCGATCGGGACGGACGCACAAGACAGCCACCAGGTTGCAGCTGGAGGCGGATCATGACCGACGCTGCGGTAAGCCCGGGCGGCGGCCTCACCCACGGCGTCGGATTCCTCACCGACATAGCGACGATCTCCCGGCGGGCCGTCCGCAGCGTGGTGCGCGAACCCGAGTACATGATCCCGGCGCTGATCATTCCGGTCTTCTTTTTCGTGGTGAATACGGGTGCCCTCGAGTCGTTCGTGGAAGGTCAGGCGCCCTCGGGAAGCAATGTCGGTCTCGACTACCGAGCGTTCCAGCTTCCGGTTGCGATCATCTTCGCTGTCACCGGCATCTCGAGGGCGAGCGTGCTCGTGATCGACATCCAGTCCGGCTACCTCGACCGGATGCTCGTCACGCCGATCCGACGGTCCACCCTGCTCTTCGGCCTCATGGTGGCCGACATCGTGATGGCGCTGGGGCTGGCTCTGTTCGTGGTGGTGATGGGCCTCGCCTTCGGCGTGTGGTTCGAGACCGGCGTTCTCGGTCTGTTGGTGTTCCTGCTGCTTGCGATCGCCTGGAGCGTGGCGTACAGCGGCATTCCCTACACGGTCGCGCTGCGCACCGGCAATCCGGCTGCGGTCAACTCGTCGTTCCTGATCTTCTTCCCGTTCGCGTTCCTGACGCCGTCGTTCCTGCCCCGCGAGCTGATGTCGGGCTGGCTCCGCGCAGCAGCGGGGTGGAATCCGGTCACCTACCTCATGGAGGCGATGCGGTCGATTCTGTTCGACGGCTGGGACGGCGTCATGATCCTGAAGGGCGCCGCCGCCATCGTGGGGCTCGCCGTCGTCACCTTCTACATCGCGTTCAGATCTCTGGGCCACCGGGTGGCCACCGGCTGATTCCTCTGCCCAACACCGGGCGAAGGAGCCGGGATTTGCTCCGAGTCAGGGCCGGGCTTACCAGCCTCGGTCGATCCACTCCTGCAGTTGAGGCGACTCAGCACCGATCGTGGTGTCGAGGCCGTGGCCGGGAAGCACCATCGTGTCCCCGGGGAACGCTGAGAACATTCGGTCCTCGATGCTGCGGATGATCTGGTCGAAGTCGCCGCCGAAACCGGTGGCACCAGGCCCGCCCGGGAACAGCGTGTCGCCAGTGAACAGCAGCGGCGTGCCTTCGACGTGGAAGCTCATCGAGCCCGCGGTGTGGCCGGGGTTATGGATGGTGCGGATGCGCAGCCGTCCCACTTCGATGACCGAGTCGTCTTCCAGGATGATGTCGTAGCTGGGCATCATCGACGAGTCCTCCGAGGTGATGCCCACCTCGATGCCTGCATCGCGAATCGCCGGCACGGCCTGGATGTGGTCCCAATGGCCGTGTGTCTCGACGACCTTGGTCACGCCGAGCGTCCGGCACACCTCCAGCAGCCGCTCGTGCTCGTTCGCAGCGTCGATGAGCATCGCTTCGCCAGTCTCGGTGCAGCGGATGGTGAAGACGTTGTTGTCGAAGTCGTCAGGAAAGCCGCTGGGCAGATCGCCCTCGAGTGGGCGCACGACGTGCTTGTGGACCTCGATGCCGGTGGCGGACCAGTGCAGAGCCATGGCTGCATCCTAAGGAGCCATGCGGGCAAGTTGTGTGCCCGCAGCAGAGGCGGCAGGGCCCTCTGCTCCAGCAATCCAGCAGGTTGCAACGTCGCAGAGTTCCCTGCCGCCTCCGCTGCTCGTACCGCTGTGCGTTTCCTCTCAGGCGGCGTCCACCCGCACGGCGACCCGGTGCCAGCCTTCGGCACCGTCGGGGCGGACGTCCTTGGGGCCCTCGGGCTGCGTCATGCCGGTGCCGTCGATCGCCCGCACCTGCAGCGAATGGGTGCCCGCAGTGGGCGTCCAAGCCCGGTGCCACTGCACCCAGCTCTCGTCACCGAGTGCCTCGCCCAGATCGCACTGCTGCCACGGTCCGTCGTCGACGCGCACTTCGACGGCGCTGATGCCACGCGTCGGCGCCCAGGCGATGCCGGCAATGGCCGTTTGCGTGCCTTCAACGGGGCGTTCGCCGCTGCCGGGCACATCGATGCGACTCTGCGTCTTCATCGGGCCGCGCTTGGACCATCCCCTCGGCACCCAGTAGCCGTCGAAGGCATCCCATGTGGTGAGGTTGATCTCCTCGATCCACTTCACTGCCGAGACGTAGCCATACAGTCCGGCCACGATCAGGCGTGCGGGAAAGCCGTGCCGAGTGGGCAACGGCTCGCCGTTCATGCCGACGGCCAGCAGCGCATTGCGGCCGTCGTACAGCAGCGGGGTGGGGAAGCCGGCAGTCCAGTCGTCGACGGAGCGGCCCACGACCTGGTCGGCGCCTTCCTGCACACCGGCCCGTTCCAGCAGGTCCACCAGCGGCACGCCGGTCCAGACGGCATTGCCGACGAGGTTGCCGCCGACCCGATTGGACACGCACGACAGCGTGACGACGTGCTCTTGGAGGTCCATCGCCAGGATCTCGTCGAAGGTCAGCTCGTAGGGATTGTCGACCATGCCGGTGAAGCTGAGCTTCCAATTTGCCGGGTCGACCTGTGGCACCGTCAGCGCCGTGTCGATCCGATAGAAGTCGTTGTTGGGTGTCACGTAGCTCGAGATGCCGCTGACCTCGTCGAGTGTGTCCAGCGCAGCAACCCGGGTGGCCACCGAGGGTCCGGCCGCGGTGGTTGCTGCCGGTTCGGCCGCAGTCGCAGCACCTGTGGCGGCGGTGGTGGCGGGAGGTCTGGCCGAACTCAGGTCGATTCCGGCTCGGGCCGTCTCTGCCGCCGAGGGGCCGCGCACCCCTCGACCCAGCGCAACGAGCCCCACGGCCGCCACGCCGGCACCGCCCACGCCGAGCAGGAAGGCCCGGCGGCTGGCATCAGCAGCGCGGTCAGGAACCCCCACGGTCGCAGGCTCGGGTGGCTCGGGATCGCCCGGGGGGGGGGGGGGGGGGAAGCCGCAGCAACACTCGCAGCGTGATGTAGCCGAGCGCTGCGGCGGCCACGGCCACAACCCACGAGCCCACGAACGGGCTCATCGGGTTGCGGGCAGCAGTCCAGCCGCCGATCACGCCAAATGCAGCGAATCCCGCAACCGGCACCCACCGGCGCCGCGGTGCCATCGCGCACGCACCCAGCAGGCCGCCGATGATCAGCGACACGCCGACGATGCCGATGGCGAGCACTGCTTTGTCCTTCTCGCCGAACAGCTCGATGCTGAGCTTCACCGCCCAGTCGGGTGAGTAATCGACCAGCGCCTCGCCGACGGCGACCACCAGCGACGGGATCGCGTCGACGAGCCCGTCGATGAACTCGCCGAAGGCCAGCGCCACCGCTGCGCCCGCGAAGCCGGCCAACAGGCCTGCCCCTGCGCCGGGCCGGCTGATCAGCCGGCGCACAGCGCCACGGCCGCTCGTAGCGGTCGCAGAAGTGTCCGTGTCTGGGGTGGGGGGATCTGGGGCCTGGCTGGACCCGTCGCTCATGGATGTACCGCCTTGCCGGCCGCCGTGCTGATGCGCGTCGAACTGTTCACGAAAGCTAACGCCCGACTTGCGCCCGGGGTTCCACCCCTGTTCGTGATCGGCAGTGACCCGCAGCTGAGCCGATTGAGCCGTTGGGTGATAGAACTTCGCCTGTCCATTGCGCCGGCCGTGCCGGTGCTCAGGCTGCACTGGCTGCACCAGCCCCGGAGGCGCGTCCGTGAACTTCGCATTCACCGAGGAGCAGGAAGAGCTCCGCAATTTCGTCCGCTCGTTCCTGGAGGAGAAGTCTCCGGAGACCACCGTGCGGGAGCTGATGGAGACCGATGACGGCTACGACCCCGCTGTGTGGTCGCAGATGGCTGAGCAGCTCGGCCTGCAGGCGCTGATCATTCCCGAGGAGTACGGCGGGCAGGGCGCCAGTTACGTGGAGCTCGGCATTGTGCTCGAGGAGATGGGCCGCAGCCTGCTGTGCTCGCCCTACTTCTCCACGGTCGTGCTGGCCGGCAACGCCATCTTGCACTCGGGCAATGAGAAGGCCAAGGAGGAACTGCTCGAGGGCATCGCCTCCGGCGAGATCATCGCCACCTTGGCGCTGGCCGAGGCCGGCGGCACTTGGGATGCCGATGGCGTCGAGGTGGAAGCCACCGACACTGGCGATTCGGCGACCATTTCCGGCGAGAAGATGTTCGTGACCGACGGCGGCACAGCGAACCTGTTCGTGGTGGCGGCCCGGTGCAATGGCGGTATTCACCTGTTCACGGTCGAGGGTGACGCGGCCGGGCTCAGCCGGGAGAACCTCGCCACGATGGATCAGACCCGCAAACAGGCTCGCATCACGTTCGACAACACGCCTGCGAAGCACCTGTGCGACACCGATAACTTCGCCTACATCGACCGGGTGCTCGACCTCGCTGCGGTGGCTCTGGCCAGCGAGCAGGTCGGCGGAGCGCAGTTCGTGCTCGACATGGCCGTGCAGTACGCGAAGGACCGTGTGCAGTTCGGCCGCCCGATCGGCTCGTTCCAGGCCATCAAGCACAAGTGCGCCGACATGCTGCTCGAGGTCGAGTCGGCGAAGTCGGCCGCCTACTACGCGGCCTGGTGCGCAGCAGAGATGAACGACGAGCTGCCGTCGGTGGCGTCGCTGGCCAAGGCCTACTGCTCTGAGGCGTACTTCCACTGCGCTGCGGAGAACATCCAGATCCACGGCGGCATCGGCTTCACCTGGGAGCACCCCGCGCACCTGTACTTCAAGCGCGCGAAGAGCTCCGAGCTGATCTTCGGCGATCCTGCGTACCACCGGGAGCAGCTGGCGCAGCGCATCGGCCTGTAAAACCGGACAACCCACAACTCAACGCGGCAGGTGAGCCGCATGACACGTGTACAGCCGAGGAGGCAACGGTGATCATCGCGGTCATCGTCATCTCGCTCGTGATCGGTTTCGTCGTTGCCGCCGGCGTGGTGGGCGTGCAGGCCCAGCGGCTGGGCCGCCAGCGACGAGAGCCGGTGTGGCGCCTTGCCGAAGCGGCGGAATTCGTCGCTCAGCTGGTGCCGTTCGATATCGCCGCGGGGCTGAGAGCTGACGAGCTCGAGGCGCTGCTGCGGGCGCATCTCAATCAGCTGCAGTTCGGGTCTGATGCAGCGCCCGACGACACGGAGGAGGCCGGCGACGACTCGGGCCCAACGGTCACCGAGGACCGCTCCTCTGGCGCTGATCTGTACCGCGATGTCCGTCGAGCGGGAGTCGAAGTGACGCTCGAGCAGGTCCAAGCCGTCGTGGACGCGCATTTGGAATACCTGCGTCGGATCGGCGCGCTCGCTGCGGTGGATCCCGGCGGCAGAATGTGACCATGGACATCCCCAGGGAGCTAGCCGGCTGCCGGTTCGTCGGCGACAAGCGCAACCAGATCGTCTACGACATGGAGCTGGAGTCCGACGATCCCGCTGTTAGCGAGCAGCTCGCCGCGGCTGTAGCTGACATCGTGACGGCGCAGTCGTATGCCACCTTCGGCCCCGACGAGCTTCCCGAAGCGCGCAACCGCGGCTATCGCCTGTCGCGGCTCTGCCGTTAGAGACTGCTGATGCTGTCGGCAGCCTGGGAGCGCGGCACGGGCAGCCTGCCCGCTGCCACCCCGGTTGCTTCCCGCTCTTGTTCGCTGCGCTCACGGGCCGCTCGGGCCACGGCTTCGCCTGACGGCTCAGCCTCTCGGGCGCTGCGCCAGCACTGCCGGCGACTCCGAGCCGAGCTGTGAGCACCACCGTCACCGAGATCACCATCGAGGGCAGCCCGAATCTTGCAGCCCTGATGGTCCGGCCGTCTCGTTCGACGGGAAGCGGGCCGGCGGTGGTCCTGTGCCACGGGTTTCCCTCCAAGCAGCGACCTGGCATTCCGAATCGCACGTACCAGCAGTTCGCAGAGCGCATTGCCGAAGCGCAAGGCTGGACCGTGCTCGCCGTCAGCATGCGGGGCTGCGGGGAATCCGACGGCGATTTCTCCCTGCTCGGATGGATCGACGACGTGGGGCGCTCCATCGAGCATGTCCTGGACGACGGCTGCCGGGGCGTATGGCTGGTGGGTTCCACGACGGGCGGCTCGGTGGCCATCCTGGCTGCCGCCCGCGATGCCCGGGTGCGCGGCGTCGCCGCGATGGCACCCCGGGCCGACTTCGACGACTGGGCCAGCGACCCCAAGGCGTTCGTGCAGCACTGTCGAAATGTGGGTGTCATCAGATCCGAGGACTTTCCGCGCTCGGCGAGCGCGTGGAACCGCGAGCTGAAGCAGAACCGGGCGGTCGACGCCGTGAAACGACTCACCGACCGGCCGCTGCTGATCCTGCACGGCATCAACGACCGCCAGGTGCCCTATGAGGAGGCCCGCCACCTGGCGGAACGGCATCCCAGTGCGGAGCTTCGCCTCATTGCGGGAGCCGATCATCGCATCCGTCACGACCCCCGCGCCGTCGCCATCCTGCTGGGCTGGCTTGAGCACCAGGCCGCTGCCCAGTACGCCTAAAGCGTCGCGCCCCGCTGGGAGGGTTTCACGCGCGGCGGGCGATCATCATGTTGGCGACCGAACGCACCACCGTGGTTCCGTGCTGGTTGACCAATTCGTGGGCCATCTTGATGATGCCCCGGTCGGGCTTGGATCGGCTCGGGCGAACCTCCAGCACTTCGACGACCAGCGTCAGGCGATCGCCTGGGTGCACCGGCGCCAGCCAGCGCAGCTCGTCGAGACCTGGTGACCCCATGCTCGAGGGCCCCAGCAGGTACTCGCCCAGCATTCGCATCATGATCGAGCCGGTGTGCCATCCCGAGGCGATCAGCCGGCCATAGACGGTGTTGCGAGCGGCCTCAGGATCGATATGGAACGGCTGCGGATCGAACTTGCGCCCGAAGTCGATGATCTCGGCCTCGTCGATCGTCGTCGACCCGAACGTGAACCGCTCTCCGGTCTTGTAGTCGTCGAACCATCGCTGTGGGCAGGGGATCTCGCTGGGCATCGTGACAGTGTGCTCTCTGCGGCCCGCGGTAACGCCTCAGCCTCCGAATTCGTCCGCTTGTGTCCCGGCCTGCCGGGGACAGATCGGACAGCCCGATCAGTGTGTCGCCGACGACCACGGGTCGGCGCTGTCGGTGGCCAAGCCGTAGCGCTTGATGGCCTCTGCGGCGACCTTGGAATCGATCTCGCCGAGTTCTGCGAGTCGCCACAGCACCGCCACGGTGATGTGCTCAGCGGTCACCTCGAAGTGCTCGCGCAGGCGGCTGCGGGTGTCGCTGCGGCCGAATCCGTCAGTGCCCAGCGAGGTGTAGTCGCGGCCGATCCAGCGCGACACCTGGTCGGGCACTGCCCGCATGAAGTCGGTCACCGCAATCACGGGACCCCAGCCGTCGGCCAGTTGCCGGGTCACGAAGGGCACGCGCCGCGCCTCGTCGGGATGCAGCGTGTTCCAGCGCTCGCACGACAGCGCTTCCTCGCGCAGCGCCTTGAATGACGTGGCGCTCCACAGGTCGACTGCCACGTCGTGCTCGCTGGCCAGCAGCTCGGCAGCCTCACGCGCGGCGCCCTGAGCCGCGCCCGAGAACATGATCGTGCCCCAGTGCGCGCGTCCGGGCGGCGCCGGGGCGAATTGGTACATGCCGGCCAGAAGGTGCTCGACGTTCAGATCGTCCGGCTCCGGCGGCTGGACGTAGTTCTCGTTGTAGATGGTCAGGTAGTAGAAGATGTCCTCGCCCACGCCGTACATGCGCCGGATGCCGTCGCGCACGATGGCCGCCAGCTCATAGGCGAACGCCGGGTCGTAGGCCTTGCAGGGCGGCACGACCGAGGCGAGCAGCGGTGAGTGGCCGTCCTGGTGCTGGAGGCCTTCGCCCATCAGGGTGGTGCGGCCTGCTGTCGCCCCCATCAGAAAGCCGCGGCCTCGCATGTCGGCCAGCGCCCAGATCATGTCGCCCACCCGCTGGAAGCCGAACATCGAATAGAAGGTGTAAAAGGGCACCATCGCGACGCCGCGGGTGGCATACGAGGTGGCGGCGGCGGTGAAGCTGGCCAACGCTCCCGCCTCGGTGATGCCCTCTTCGAGAATCTGGCCGTCGATGTGCTCGGTGTAGGACAGCAGCAGGTCGTGGTCGACGGGTTCGTACAGCTGCCCCTGGCTGGCGTAAATGCCGAGTTCGCGAAACAGCGAGTCCATGCCGAACGTGCGGGCCTCGTCGGGGATGATGGGCACGACCCGGTCGCCGAAGCCCGGCTCACGGGTCATGGCGCGCAGCATCCGGGTGAATGCCATCGTGGTCGACACCGCCATCTCGCCCGAACCCGAAGCGAACTCTGAGAACGGCTTCGAGCTCGGCATCGGAAGGGCCTTGCGGCTCCAGTTGCTGATGCGCCTGGGCAATGGGCCGTTGAGCGCCTTGCGGCGGGCCATCAGGTACTCGTGCTCCGCGCTGCCGGGCGCAGGTCGGCAGTAGGGCGGATCGTCAGGATCGAATTCGGCGTCGATCTCGTTGTGGAGCCGCAGCCGCTCCCGGATCGTCATGAGCTGGGTGCGGGTCAGCTTCTTGATCTGGTGGGTGGCGTTGCGCGCTTCGAGGTCGGGCCCGAGCGACCAGCCCTTGACCGTCTTGGTCAAGATGACGGTCGGGCTGCCCTCGTGCTCGACGGCCGCCTGGTAGGCCGCATACAGCTTCTTGTAGTCGTGGCCGCCGCGGGGCAGGGTCTGGAGTTCTTCATCGGAAAGGTGCTGCACCATCTCGCGCAGCCGGGGGTCGGGCCCGAAGAAGCGCTCGCGGATGTAGGCCCCGCTCTCGACCGAGTAGCGCTGGTACTCGCCGTCGATGGTCTCGTTCATCTTGTTGAGCAGTACGCCGTCGCGGTCTCGGGCCAGCAGCTCGTCCCAGCGGCCGCCCCAGATCACCTTGATGACGTTCCAGCCCGAGCCCCGGAAGTTGGCCTCGAGCTCCTGGATGATCTTCCCGTTGCCGCGTACCGGGCCGTCGAGCCGCTGCAGGTTGCAGTTCACGACGAAAATGAGGTTGTCGAGGCGCTCCCGGGCGGCGAGGTGCAGCGCGCCGAGCGTCTCGGGCTCGTCGGTCTCGCCGTCGCCCACGAAGCACCACACCTTCGACTCAGCGGTGTTGTCGATGCGGCGGTTGTGAAGGTAGCGGTTGAAGCGGGCGTGATAGATGGCGGTGATCGGCCCGAGGCCCATTGAGACCGTCGGGTATTCCCAGAAGTCGGGCATAAGACGGGGATGGGGATACGACGACAGCCCGGTGCGGCCGATCTCGCGCCGGAAGTGTTCGAGGTCGGTGTCGTCAAGACGGCCCTCGAGATAGGCGCGGGCGTAGATGCCGGGCGCGGCGTGGCCCTGGATGTAGATGTGGTCGCCGGGCTCGCCGTCGTCCTTGCCGTGCCAGAAGTGGTTGAAACCCACGTCGTAGAGCGCGGCCGAGCTGGCGAACGTAGAGAGGTGGCCGCCGATGCCGTCCGCCCAGGAGTTGGCGTGGGTCACCATCGCGACGGCGTTCCAGCGGATGAACGCTCGCAGTCGCTTCTCGATGTCGTCGTCGCCGGGGAACCACGGCTCGTCCTCGGGGGCGATCGTGTTGATGTACGGCGTTGACACCGTGGCGGGGAAGTCGACCTGCATCTCGCGGGCCTTCGACATCAGCCGCCGGATCAGGAAACGGGCGCGGTTCTTGCCCCTTTCTTCGACGACGGCGGCGAAGGATTGCAGCCAGTCGTCGGTTTCGTCGGGATCGATATCGGGGATTTGCTCATGCAACCCGTCAAAGAGCATGGGTTCTAGTGTCGCACTTGGATGAGCCAGAATTTGAACGCGGCAGCGCGAGACGTATTCACCGACGGGTCGTGCCTCGGCAATCCGGGCCCGGGCGGCTGGGCTTACGTGGTGGATGGCGGGCCTTGGGCATGCGGCTTCGAGCCCAAGACCACCAACCAGCGCATGGAGGTCGCAGCTGCGGCACAAGCCGTCGAGGACCTCGACGGGCCGTTGCGGATCGTCAGCGACTCCACCTATGTGGTGAAGTGCTTCAACGACGAATGGTGGAAGGGCTGGCACCGGCGCAACTGGCTGAACACCGCGAAGAAGCCGGTGGCCAACCGGGACCTGTGGGAGCCGTTCATCGAGGCCGTGCTGGCGCGAGGTGACGTGACGTTCGAGTGGGTGAAGGGCCATGCAGGCCAGCGGCTGAATACCGCCGCGGACGCTTTGGCGGTGCATGCAGCGGGCAGCGGTGCCGGTCAGAGCGGCCGGCGATTCGACGACGACGTGCTCGAGCGGCTTGCTGGCCCGCGGTCGGAGCTGCACCGTGCGCCCAAGGGCACCGTCAGTACCGACGAGCCGACATCGGGAAACCGGGAGATTGCGGGTTACGCAGTGGCCGTGCTCGGTCACCGGCCGCCCGAGCTCGGCGGGTACAGCGAGAACCCCGTCTCACGCAAGGTGCTCCGGAAGCTGAGCGATGTTCTTGCCGCCAAGCGCGAGATACATCCCGATCTCGTCGTGGCAACGGGCCTCGGGCTCGGCGCGGAAACCTTGGGTGCCGAGGCTGCACTCGCAGCGGGGGCGCCCATTGCAGTCGTGCTCGCTTTCGAGGGAGTCGAACGTCGGTGGCCGGGGCCGTCGCGCCAGCGGTTCGCCGAGCTGCGCCAGCAGGCCGTTCAGGAATTCGTGCTCGGAAACCGGGTGCCGGTCGATTCCGAGGCGTTCGGCAAGGCAATGCGTCGCCGGGATACGTGGTTCATGCACAACTGCGATGAAGCGGTGCTGGTGCGCCGAAGCGACGACCGCACCCTGGGCGAACTGCAGCGGCGCTTGGAAGAAGCGCTCGACGACGTGTGGGTGATCGAACCCGACTGAGGAGACGCAGTCAGCCGGTTCAATCGCTCGACTCGGCTTTGGAGTCGAGCCGGCCGCCGAGCCGGTCAGGATTGATCGTCGGCCGGGGCCTCGACGAGTGCAGCCAGTCGTTCGAGCGTTTTTTCCATTGACGGCACGTTCTTGCGGTGGGCTCCGATGAGCTCAATGCTCCGCGGCAGCTTCGCAGTGGACCAATCGAAGGTTTCACGCACGAGCGTGCCGCCGTCGGGTTGGGGCTCGAGCTGGTAGCTCCAGCGTTGGCCTTGCCAGTGCGCCCAGGTGATGAGGCGGTTCTCCTCGAACTCCAGCACCCGGTTCTTCACGGTGTAGGAAACGCCGACGTTGATGCGCATGGAGAATGTGCTGCCGAGCGTCAGCGGGGCATTGCTCGTGGTCAGGCGGGACAGCGTTCCCGAGCCGTCGATCTCGCAATGGCGGCTGGGATCTGCCAGCACCGTAAAGATGCGCTCAGCGGGCGCCCCGATCAGGCGTTCAACGCTGACGCTGCGCTGTTTCGACATGGCCACGATTGCCCTCAGGCGGGCGACAGAGCGTCCTGAACGATGTCAGGCGGTGGGGCACCGCCGCCGCGTTCGAGGGTTCCGTCGGTGCGCACGAGGACCCACCGCGGCTGTGAACTCACCCCGAACTTGCCCCACAGATCGCCGTCTTCATTGGTGACTTGCGGGATATCGCCAAGCTGGTGCTTGGACACGAAGTTCCGGTAGGAATCCTGGGAGTCTCCGCCTGGGACGCCCACCATGACGAGGCTGTCCCCGTGCTCTGCCTTCAGCGCTGCGACCGCAGGCGCTTCACGGTTGCACGCCGGTCACCATGGCGCCCAGAACCACAGCAGCACGTCGTTGCCGGCCGTTGCGGCGAGGTCGAACTGCTGCCCGTCGAGCAGAGCGCCCTCCAGCTGCAGGATCTCGGCTCGGGTCTCGGCGGCAGCGGCGGCAGTCGTCGCGTCCGGCTCGACAGCCGGATCGGAGTCTGTGCCGCCGGGTGAAGTCGTCGCAGGCGTTGATGCAGCCTGAGTCGTCGGCGGGACCTCCGCAGCGGATGTCGTCGCCGCAGGCTCCCGCTGCACGCTGACGTCAACGCTCCCGCAGCCGGTCAGAACGCCGACGGCGATCAGCCCGGCGACCAAGACGGCGCCGACTCGGGATAGCGGACGCATCATCTCGCTGAGCCTAACGCTGGCCCGGCAGGCGGTGGTGCGAGTTAGGGCAAGTTACATTCGACCCGGTGAGCACCCGGACGCTGATTGCTTTGGCTCTCGCCACCGGAATGGTGATCTTGCTGGCGTTCGCTGTCCGGGTGCTGCTCTGGCTCTAATGCGCTGACCTGCAGCAGTCGGGCTCGGGAGACCTCGCCTGCGGCCGCCGCGGTGCAAATGGGCAGCCGGGGCGGCGTACCCTCGTCGCGCGATGGCAGATGATGCGAATACCGGCCAGGCAAGCGGTCCGCAGCGTTACGACCTCGTCGTGATTGGCGGCGGTCCGGCGGGCTATGGCGCTGCGCTGTACGCGGGCGCCGCAGGAATGAAGGTCGCGCTGGTCGAGCGGGACAAGGTGGGCGGCACGTGCCTGCACCGAGGCTGCATTCCGGCCAAGGAACTGCTCGAGACTGCGTCGGTGTGGCGCACCGTCGGCGAGGCAGCCGAATTCGGCGTCAACGTCGAGCCCCCCGAGCTCGACTTCGGCGTCTCCCAAGGCCGCAAGCAGCGCATCGTGGACGGCCTCGAAGCAGGTGTGAAAGGACTGCTGCGGCGGCGAAAGGTCACGGTGTACGAGGGGACGGGCAGGCTCAACGCGGACCGATCGGTGACGGTCGATGCAGCCGAGTCCGAGGCCCAGACGGTTCATGGCGACAACGTCTTGCTCGCCGCAGGTTCCGTGCCGATCACGCTGCCGGGTTTCGATCGCGACGGCACGCTCGTCATGACCTCGGACGAGGTGTTGGCGCTCGAGGAGGTGCCCCCTCGTGTGGCCGTGATCGGGGGCGGGGCCATCGGCTGCGAATTTGCCTCGATGCTCTCCGACCTCGGTGCCGCGGTGAACGTGCTCGAGTACGCGCCGCAGATCATTCCCGGCGTCGACATCGATGTTTCCAAGGCGTTGACGCGCTCCTTCTCCAAGCGGGGAATCAACGTGCTCACCGGCTGTCAGGTCACGGGTCACACCCCTGCCAGCAGCGGCGGGACGACAGTGCAGTACACGATCGCTCCGAGGTCCGGCGGCGACAGCGAGGAAGGCTCGCTGGAGGTGGACGCCGTGGTGGTGTCGGTCGGACGCCGGCCGTACCCGGACCACCTCGGCCTCGATGAGACCGAGGTGAAAGCCGACGAAAGGGGCTTCGTCATCGCCGATGAGCAGTGCCGCACGACGATGGCAGGGGTGTACGCAGTGGGTGACCTCATCAACACCCCGCAGCTCGCCCACGTCGGGTTCGCCGAGGCCATCGTGGCGGTGAAGGACATGCTCGGCGAAGACCCTGTGCCAGTGGACTATGCGAACGTGCCCTGGGCGATCTACTGCCATCCCGAGGTGGCGTTCGCGGGGCTCACCGAGGCGGCGGCTCGTGAGGCCGGGTTCGACGTGGCAACCTCCAAGCATCGCTTCACCGGCAACTCGCGGGCCATGATCGTCAACGACACCGAGGGTCTCGTCAAGATCGTGGCCGAGCGAGACCCCGACGGCTCCGCTGGGCGCGTGCTCGGCGTCCACATGATGGGTCCATGGGTCACCGAGCAACTCGGCCAGGGCTACCTGGCGGTCAACTGGGAGGCCACGGTCTCGGAGGTGGCAGCGTTGGTGCAACCGCATCCCACGCTGTCGGAGTTGTTCGGCGAGACGATGCTGTCGCTCACTGGACGAGGCCTGCACGGATGATCCCGGCACCGGCCGCCAAATACCGGAATGAGAGGCTGAGCCGACATGGCTGATCTGGTGTTGCCGCAGCTCGGCGAGACGGTCACCGAGGGAACCATCACCCGCTGGTTCAAGAACCCGGGCGACGCGATCTCGGTGGGCGAGATGCTCTACGAGGTGTCCACCGACAAGGTGGACAGCGAGGTTCCCTCGCCGATGGAGGGCGTCATCAGCGAGATTCGCGTGCCCGTAGGCGAAACCGTGAACGTCGGAACGGTGCTCGCGATCGTCGAGCTGGCCGAAGGTGCCGTCGCACCGCCGCCTGACGCTGCCGTCCCGGTGCCCAGCGCTGCGCCCGCGGAACCTGCCGCCGCGCCGGCGCCGCCCGCTGCGCCCGCGGGGGGCGCCCGGCGGCGCCGGCGCGCGCCCCCCCGCCCGCCCCCCGCCGCCGGCCCCCCCGCCCCCCCCCGCCAGTGCGCCTGCCGCTGCTGCACCGGCCAATGGCTCGGCGAACGACCACGGCAGTCATTTGCTCTCGCCCGTCGTCCGGCGCCTGGTTCGGGAGCAGGGTCTAGACCCCGCCGCGCTCGTGGGAACCGGGGTCGGCGGCCGCATCACGCGATCCGACGTGCTCAACGCGATCGACGAGCGGCAACGCGCTGCCGCTGTGAGTGCGGCTCCGGCAACGTCGCCGCCGAGTCCGGCGGCAGGCGAACGCCCGTCAGCACCGAGCGCGCCGCCGGTGCCGGCACCGGTCGCCGCCGCGGCCGCTGCTGAGTGGACCGACGGCGACTCGCGCTTCGAATCGTTCAACAACGTCCGCCGCCGCACGGGCGAGCACATGGTGAACTCCCTGGCCACCTCGCCGCACGCGCTCACCGTCGTCGAGGTCGACTACGAGAATGTGGAGCAAGTGCGCAGAGCGCACCGCGAGGCGTGGCGGGCATCGGAAGGCTTCAGCCTCACCTATCTGCCGTTCATCGTGGTCGCTGTCGCAGACGCTTTGGCGAATTGGCCGCGGCTGAACGCATCGGTGGAAGAAGGCGGCCTGCGCCTCTGGCGCAACCGCAACGTCGGCGTCGCCGTCGACCTCGACTACGACGGGCTGATCGTCCCGGTGCTGCGCGATGCCGACTCGTTCAGCTTGCGCGGGGTCGCCCGCACGATGAACGAGCTCGCTGCACGTGCCCGGGAGCGACGCCTGACGCCCGACGACATCACCGGCGGCACCTTCACTATCTCCAACAACGGCTCGTTTGGCACCTACACGACGGCAGCCATCATCAACCAGCCCCAGGTGGCAGTGCTCTCGACCGACGGCGTCGCCCGCCGCCCGGTTGTCGTCTCGGACCGCTTCGGCAACGAGAGCATCGTGGTGCACTCGGTCGGTCATCTGGCGATGGGCTGGGATCATCGTGCGTTCGACGGCAGCTACGCCGCAGGCTTCTTGGGCCACATCCGCCAGATGCTCGAGCAGCACGACTGGGGAGCGGAGTTCTAGCTCCATGTTGCAGGTGCGCTGGCTGGGGAGGGTTCGCTTCCGCGAGGCCCTCGACCTCCAGCGACGTCTGTGGAAGCACAGCTGCGACGACTACCTGCTGTTGCTCGAACACGATCACGTCTTCACTGCCGGTCCGAGTGCCGACGAGGCGAACCTGCTGGTCGATCCGGCTGCAGTCGGCGCCGACTGCGTACGCATCGACCGCGGCGGCGACTTCACCTATCACGGTCCCGGTCAGCTCGTCGGCTACCCGATCCTGACGCTGCCGGGCCGGCGGGGCGGTGGCCTGGCCGAGACCGCCGACTACGTCTGCGATCTGGAACAGGTGCTCATCGACGCGCTGGCCGACGTTGGGCTGCCAGGCTGCGGCCGGCTGCGGGGCTATCCGGGCGTCTGGCTCGACCTCGAGGGCACGCCTCGCAAGCTCGCCGCGATCGGCGTTCGCCTCAGCCGCGGACGAACCATGCACGGCTTTGCGCTGAACGTCGACACCGATCTGGCGTGGTTCGACCGGATCATCCCGTGCGGCATCCGCGAGTACCGACCCACGTCGCTGCGAGCCGAGGGCTGTGAAGCGACGATGCGTGAGGTGGTCGACGCGGTGGTTGGACGAGCCGCCGAGCGCTGGTCGGGAATGGCACCCCAACGTGCCGATGTGGCGTGGCGGCACCGGCCATCCGATCTGAGCGCCTTCAGCCGCGGTCTCGGCCCGGGTCGGGTCGAAGTCGCCCCACCGCGCAGCCGCGCCCGGCTTGCCGAGGCCGGCGTGGGGAACGGTCTGCAGATCGCCGAGCGGAAGCCGCCGTGGCTGCGTGCCCCGATGGACCTCAACGAGGGCTACCTCCGGCTGCGCCGAGTGATGCGCCAGCACGACTTGGTGACCGTCTGCGAAGAGGCCGGCTGCCCGAACATCTTCGAGTGCTGGGGGGCGGGCACGGCGACGTTCATGATCAACGGCGAGCGGTGCACGCGGGCATGCGGATTCTGTCTCGTCGACACGCGCCAGCCCGCGCCGATCGACCCCGGCGAGCCCCGCCGGGTCGCCAGCGCGGTCGCCGAGATGAAGCTCGACCATGCAGTCGTCACCGCCGTGGCCCGCGATGATCTCCCCGACGGCGGGGCCGCCGCGTTCGCCGAGACCATCGCTGCAATCCGGGCTGAGTCGCCCGGCACGACGGTCGAGGTGCTGGTGCCCGACTTCGGCGGCGAGGCCGAGTCGTTGCAGACGGTCCTCGACGCTGATCCGGACATCTTGAACCACAACATCGAGACCGTCGCCCGGATGCAGCGTGCGGTACGCCCGTCTGCTGGTTACGCCCGCAGTCTCACGCTGCTGGCGCGCAGCGCTACCGCAGGGCACGTCACCAAGTCGGGCATCATCGTCGGCATGGGCGAGGAAGACGCCGAAGTAGATCTCGTCATGTCCGATCTGGCGGCGGTCGGTGTCAGCATCGTGACGATCGGCCAGTACTTGAGGCCCACCAGCCATCACATTCCCGTTGCCCGCTGGGTGCCCCCAGAGTCTTTCGAGCACTGGCGCGAAGCAGGGTCAGTGCTCGGTTTCGCACACGTCGAGTCGAGTCCGCTGACGCGCTCCAGCTACCACGCCGCCTCGGGCGCCGCGGCAGTGGAGCTCAGCGCCCGCACCCGGCCCGTCCCGGCGTAGCGCGTCGACCAGGCAGCGAGAGGCAGCGCGGAGATGGCGGAGGGCGCACCCGTGGACGTGGCCACGGTGATGTGCCAGTGGGCCACCGGGGGACTGGCGTACCTGTGGGTGACCACCCGGCGACGCGAGGTGGGCCTCGGCTATGGCTGGCTGCTGCGCTCGCTGTACTTGGCGATCGCCGGCATCGGCGCAGTTACCGGATTCGTGTTCCAGCCGAATGCCGTGCGCGACGTCGCCTGCGTGGCGATGGCGCTGTGCGCAGGTGTCACGCTCGTGCGCTCGACGCTTCCGGACCGGATGCCCGACGCGACGCTGAGCGGCCTGGCTGAACGCACCGAGCCCGTTTCGTCTCGGACGATCGCGGGCTTCGACCCGCGCTGGGACATCGCCGCTCCGCTGGCCGGACTGGTGGGCGTGGCGGCTGCAGGGCTCGGCGCGAGCGGCGGCATCTCCCCAGCGCTGCACCTCGCTCGTGTCGTCGTCGGCGCTGCGTTCCTCGGCGCCGTCAGCAACTCGATGCTGTTGGGCCACTGGTACCTCGTGCAGCCCGGTCTGCGCCGGGAGCCGCTGCGGGAGTTGGTGCGCCATCTCGGCGCGATCTGGCCTATCGAGGTGGGACTGCTGCTGGTGCCCACCGGCATGATCAGCGTGCTTTCCGGCAGCATCGACGACGGCTATGGGGGATTGCTGGGCTGGTTCTGGATCGCATGCGCGGTCACCACAGTGGCACTCGCCGCAGTGGCCATGGCAGCGCTACGCGAGCGCCAGTACGCGGCCGTCATGGCAGCCACCGGCCTGCTCTACCTGGCGATCATGACGGGATTCGGTACCGACCTCGTCGCCCGCCTCACCCTCGCCGGCTGACGCGTCGACTGAGTTCGTCAGGTGCCGGTCCATTCGGGCGGGCGCTTCTCGGCGAAGGCCCGGCCGCCCTCTTTGGCGTCGTCGCTGTCGCCCACGATCCGGCGGATCGACTCGCCCATGCGCAGGGCTTCGGTCCAGCCCATGCGCTGGCTGCGCCAGGCCACTTCCTTGACCGCCCGCACGGCCAGGGGCGCGCCCTGGCACAACCGCTCGGCCAGCGTTCGGGCTTCATCCATGAGCGAGTCGTGCTCCACGACCTTCCATGCGAGCCCCAGCTCGCGGGCCTGTTCGGCGTCGAAGTTCTCGCCGGTCAGCAAGATCTCCATGGCGTTCGCCCAGCCGATCTTGTGCGGCATCCGCATTGAGCCCACGATCGTGGGCACGCCGATCCTCACTTCGGGCATGCCGAAGATTGCCCGGTCCGACGCAATCAGGAAGTCGGCAACCAATGCCCCGGTGAGCCCGTAGCCGATGCATGCGCCGTTGATGGCCGCAATGATCGGCTTGTACAGCTCGAGACCGCTCTCGAGGCTGTTGATGGTGGGAATCTCGAAGTACGACCCCGACCACGTTCCCGCCGAGCCCTTGGTCGGGTCGCGCAAGTCGGCGCCGGCGCAGAACGCCCGGCCCTCCCCGGTCATGATCGCCACCCACGCGTCGGGGTCGTTGTAGAACTCCATCCACGCGGCATTCAGACACTGGCGCATTTCGCCGTTGATGGCGTTCATCGCCTCGGGCCGGTTGTAGGTAATCGTGGCGATGTGCCCGTCGAGCCGGTACGTCGCAGCGGCGTCAGGGCTCGAGATGTCGGGCACAGGGCCCTTGTAGGAGGGATCCGTCATGGGTGCCGTTCTAGCGCACACGCCCGCACCGGCACCTGCGACTCGGGCCAGGGGAGCAGCGCGCCACTAGCGTCACTGCCGCTTGCACCGCACTCGCGACTAATGGGGGAGCCCACAATGCGCACCGGCCAGCAGTACAAGGAATCGCTCGCAGACGGACGCCTGACGTACTTCGAGGGCAAACAGATCGACGACCTCGAGACGCACCCGATCCTGGGCCAGACCGTGGATGCCACTGCGGCTGGCTACGACCGCTTCTATGACCCGGCGCCCGATGCGTCCTCGCCGCTGATGACGGTGCCACGCAGCGCGGAGGATCTGCGCGAGATGATCCCGCTGCTGCATTCGGCGGGGATGATGGCCCATGTCACCTATACCTCCATCCAGACGCTCAAGACTGCGGCTGGGCGGATGGTCGACACCAAGCCCGAGAACATCGAGCGGATCGATGCCTTCATCGACGAAGCGCAGCGTGACGACGTGCGCATCACCCAGTGCATCACCGACGCCAAGGGCGACCGCAGCCGTCCGCCTGCCCGCCAGGACGATCTCGACGCCTACGTGCGGGTGGTGGACCGCCAGCGAGACGGCGTCGTGATCCGGGGAGCGAAGCTGCACATCACCGGCGCTTCGTTCGGTCACGAGCTGCTGACCATTCCCACCAAGGCCATGAAGCCCGGCGAGGAAGACTGGTCGATCGGCTGCTCAGTGCCGGTGAACGCTCCAGGCGTCAAGATCATCAACACCACCTACGCGCCCCGCCATGAGGACCCTCGGGCGTTTCCCGTGTCGGGCGAGCACCACTATCCCGAGGGCTTCGTGATCTTCGACGACGTGTTCGTGCCACACGAGCGCGTCTTCCTCGACGGCGAGACGCACTACGCCGCAGTGTTCGCCCATGCGCTGGGCCTGTGGGAGCGTCTCGGCGGACTGTCGGCTTTCGTGGAGGAAGCAGACGAGCTGGTCGGACTGGCGCAACTGGTCGCCGAGGCCAACGGCACTGCGGGCATCGGCCACGTCAAGGAGAAGATCTCCGAGATGATCATCCACGCCACGCTGATCCGGGCCACGCTGGAAGCTGCCATCGAGCATTGCTCCATCGGGCCCGAAGGCGCGGCGTTCCCCAACGAGCTCTACACCAATGCGGGCAAGTTCCACGCAGCAGCGAACTACAGCGCCATGGTGCGCCACCTCCACGACATCGCCGGGGGCGCCGTGCTGACCTCCCCGGTGCCGGCCGACTTCGAGAACCCCGATGTCGGACCGCTGGCCCGCAAGTACATGGCCACACGCGCCGATGTCGAGGGCGAGTACCGCGCACGCCTGATGCACACCATCCGCGACCTCACCGCCGATTCCTATGGCGGCTGGAAGTTCGTGACCAACCTGCAGGCCGGAGGCGGCTTGTACGCGCAGCGAATCGTCACTCGCCGGCACTACGACCTCGACGGCGCCAAGCAGAAGGCGCTGGCGGTCGCCGGGCTGGCCGAAGCCGACCACTAGAAACGGGTGTCTGGCGGCCACCACGCGCCGCTATGAAAAGACTCTGATAGTCACCGCACAGGTGTCTGTCTGCGCACGCTGCGCCTAGGTTGAGCGCGTGAGTGTCGCCGCTGCGCAGGAATCGGTGATCGTCTCGACGGCAGCGCTCACGCAGCGGTTCGGGTCGACGGTGGCGATCGACGCCTTGGACGTGCGCATTCGCCCCGGCATCACCGGGCTCGTCGGTGCGAACGGTGCGGGAAAGACCACGCTGCTCAGTGCGCTGCTCGGCTTGCGCCCGCCGACCTCGGGCTCGGCGACAGTGCTCGGACTCGATCCGCGCAGCCAAGGCGCCGCTCTGCGCGCCAAGGTGGGCTTCGCCCCTGAACGTGACCTGCTGCCCGACGAGATGCGTGCCGTGGACTTCGTGCGCCACCTGTCGCAGGTGCGCGGTCTGCCCCGCAGTGAGGCCCGTACCCGCGCATCGGACAGCTTGTGGCTGGTCGGGCTCGGCGAGGAGCGCACACGCACGCTGGGCACGATGTCCACCGGTCAGCGCCAGCGGGTCAAGCTCGCGCAAGCCATCGCGTCCGACCCCGAACTGGTGCTGCTCGACGAGCCGACGTCGGGGCTCGACCCCACCCAGCGCAGCGAGATGCTCACGCTGATCGGCGAGATCAGCAATGAGTACTCCGTCAGCGTTGTGCTGTCGTCGCACCTGCTCGAAGAGGTCGAGCGGGTGTGCGATTACATCGTCGCGCTCGACGCGGGACGCCTGATCGCTGACGGACCGATCGAAGAGCTCGTCGGCGACGGCGACGGCATCACGCTGGAACTTGTCGACATCGCCGAGCCGGCGGGAACGGTCGACGTCGTCGAGAGCACGCTGCGCCGTGGCGGCATCGAGGTGGAGCGTGTGGGCACCACGCTCCGGCTCGGAGGCGTCGGTCCCGATGAGCTGAGCGACCGGGCACGCGACGCAGTTGCGGATGCAGGAGCGCGCATCCGGCGCCTCGAAGCCCGCAGGCGCACGCTGGCCGACTTGTTCGAGGCATCAGCGGTATGAGCGACACAACGGGAACTACCGACCTTCGTGAGCAGGTGGACGAAGCCGACGACGGCGCTGCACAGATTCTCGACCATCGCTACCGGCCCTACAGCGGCGCCCGCCACGGTCTTGGCGGCGCCATGCGGGCCGTGATCGGCTCGTCATTCAGATTCACGCTCGGCTTCGGGCGTCCCGCACGCCACAAGTTCTTGCCCTGGCTGGCCGTTGTCGTCGCCTTGGTTCCGGCAATTGTGTTCGTGGGCATCGCGACGGTGCTCGACATCGATCTGATCTCTGAGAACATCCTGCCCGAGTACCACCAGTACTACGGCTTCATCGAGGCGGCGCTGTTCTTTTTCTGCGGAATCGTTGTTCCGGAAATCTTGGTCGCTGATCGCCGTAACGGGATGCTGCCGATGTACCTGGCCACCCCGCTGCGATTGTGGAGCTATCTGGCCTCGAAGGCCGCCGCTGTCGCAGCGACGCTGGCAGTGATCACTGTCGGGCCGCTGCTGTTCCTGCTCGTCGCCTACACCATCGAGGGATCCGGCCCTGCTGGGCCGGGCAACTGGCTGATCGTGCTCGTACGCATCTTGGGCTCCGGCATCGCCATCGCCGCCACCATCGCTGCTGCCAGCCTTGCCATCTCGAGCCTGACCGATCGGCGGGCGTTCGCCGTGATCGGTGTCATTCTGCTCCTCTTGGGCTCGCAGCTCGTCACCAGCGTGCTCGTCGAGGTGGCCGAGATGGACCCCCGCATCTACGCGTTCAACCTGGCCGAGATGGGCGAGGCACTCAAGGATCGGATCTTCGGCGTCGGACCGCCGATGCTGGGCGAAGACGAATCGTCGCCGGGGCAGCGCATCAGCGAACTGTCGACGCTGTTCGTCGTGGCCGTGAATGTCGCGTGGGTAGCGGCGGGCGGCGCCGTGCTGTGGTGGCGCTACCGCCGGATCGAGGCGAGCCAATGAGCGCCCGCCCCCGCCCGGCGCCCGCACCGAGCTTCGACGAGCGCGGTGAGGCTGCAGCCGAGCCGCCTGCTGAGGCCACCGAGGCCGCTGCGCAACCGTCCGGCATGGTCGAGGTGCGCGGTGTCTCAAAGTTCTTCGGCGACGTCGTGGCGGTGTCGGACGTGACGTTCACTGTTCGCGCCGGCGTCACTGCACTGCTCGGCCCCAACGGCGCCGGCAAGTCGACGCTGTTTCGCATGATGTGCGGCCTCACCCCGCCGTCGAGGGGCACCGTGCGTGTCCTGGGTGCCGATGCCCGCACTGACCGCGACGTTCGGGGCCGGATCGGATTGTCGCCCCAGCAGGACGCCCTGTTCGACCGGCTCGACGCGCTCGATTTCGTGAAGATCGCAGCCGCTACTCATGGCGTCGTGGATCCGGGCGCGGCTGCGCGAGCGGCGCTCGGCATCGTCCAACTCGACCCGGACGACGATCGACCGGTATCGGGCTACTCCAAGGGCATGCGCCAGCGCACCAAATTGGCCGCGGCACTCGTCCACGATCCCGAGGTGCTGATTCTGGACGAGCCGCTCAACGGGCTCGATCCCGTTCAGCGGAGGCGCATGATCGACCTGCTCGAAGATCTCGGCGCGCAGGGGCGCTGCGTGCTCGTGTCGTCCCATGTGCTCGAAGAGGTCGCCCGGCTCGGATCGCGAATTCTGGTCATTGCGCAGGGCCGCCTTGCCGCCAGCGGCGACTACCGCGAACTGCGAGAACTGATGGACGATCGCCCGCACCGCATCAGCATCGATGCCGACAGGCCACGCGATCTGGCTGCGGCGCTGGTCAGATCGGGCACTGTCGTCGGGGTGCGCATAGATGGGGATGTGGTGGTAGCCGACACGCTGGAAGTGGACCGGCTGGGGCGCGAGATCGCGCCCCTGGCGAAGGGCCTCGGCGCTCGACTCCGACAGGTCATTCCGCTGGACGAAGACCTTGAATCGGTCTTCCGCTATCTGGTGGAACGACGATGAGCGAAACGCTCGACACCGCGTCGCCCCCGCCCCAGCGGCATCGTGTCGGCGTCGTGGCGGCGACGGCGTTGTGCTACCGGGTCCTCATCCGCCAGATCGTTTCGGCTGGTCGCCTGGCGGCGCTCGGCGCGCTCGGCGCGATCATGATCGTGGTCGGCTGGGTAGTGGGCAATTCGACGAACGGCGGGGAGTCCGCCAGCACCGGCGCACTGTTCAACGGTGCTAACTATGCCGACGGCTTCGGACTCATCGTCATCGTGCCGATCGTGTCGCTGGTCTTCGCCGCGGCGGCGCTGGGCGATGTTCGCGACGACGGCACGCTGGTGTACTTGTGGCTGCGCCCCATCGGCCGCGCCCCGCTGGTGATCGCCGCGGCGGCTGCGGCGGTCACGGTCTCGCTGCCGCTGAGCGTCGTGCCGACTGCGTTGGGCGGCTGGTTCGCGGCTGACTTTGTGGCCGATTCAGGGGGTGTCGCGCTGGGCGCGCTGGCCGCGGCGGCGCTGGGGGCAGTCGCCTATTCGTGCCTGTTCGTGCTGCTGGGGCTGCTGTTCCGCAAAGCCGTCCTGTGGGGGATCGCGTATGTGCTGCTGTGGGAGGGCTTGGCGGTGGGCCTCGGCGACTTCGCCGAACGCCTATCGCTGCGCGGGTACGCCCGCTCGGTGCTCGCACAGATCTCCGATGTCGATCTCGGCTTCACGACCTACGGGCTCATCACGGCGATCGCTGTGCTCGCTGGCGTCTCCGTGGTCAGCCTGGCGTTCGCCACGGTGCGACTCGGCCGCCTCAACGTGGACTGACCTCACTCGCCGGGTAAACCCGACGCTGAGTTCCCGTGTGCCGGGTACACCCGACACTGAGTTCCCGTGTGCCGGGTACACCCGACACAATGGGCGGGTGCGGCTGGTCATCCAGATTCCCTGCCTGAATGAGGCGGAGACATTGGGGGAAACGCTGGGTGCGCTGCCGCGCGAGGTGCCGGGCTTCAGCGAAGTCCTGTGGCTGGTCGTCGACGACGGCTCCACTGACGACACGGTGACGATCGCCCGCGACCACGGCGCCGACGCAGTCGTGAGCCTGACGCAAAACAAAGGGCTCGCCGTGGCCTTCGCCAGCGGCCTCGACGCCGCACTGCGCATGGATGCCGATGTGATCGTGAACACCGACGGCGACAACCAGTACGACGCGGCCGACATTGCCAAGCTCACCGAGCCGATCGTCGCCGGCCGGGCCGATCTGGTGATCGGCTCGCGCGACATCCGCAACCACCCTGAGTTCTCGCCGCTGAAGAAGCGGCTGCAGCGGCTCGGCTCGTGGACGGTCCGGCAGGCCTCGGCGACCGATGTGGCCGACGTCACCTCCGGGTTCCGTGCCTACAGCCGGGAGGCTGCGCTCGCAGCGAACGTCGTGTCACGGTTCACCTACACGCTCGAGACGGTGATCCAGGCCGGCAAGTCAGACCTCGCAGTCACCGATGTGCCGGTGCGGGTGAATCCCACGACTCGCCCGTCGCGCTTGTTCCGCTCCAAGCGCCAGTACGTGCGCAGGGCCGCGGGCACGATCGTCCGCGTCTACGCCATGCACGAACCGCTGCGGGTGTTCGCAGTGCCTGCAGCGCTGTTCGCCGCCGTCGGTGTGTTCCTGTTCGCCCGATTCGGATGGTTCCTGGTGACCTCAGACGGCTCAGGCCACGTGCAGTCGCTCATTATCGGTGCCGTCGCGCTGCTCGTGGCCATGCAACTCGTGATGCTCGGCGTCCTGGCAGACCTGCTGCGCGCCAATCGGGTGATCGCCGAACGAACGCTGCGCCGGGTCCGCACCATAGAGCTCGATGTCGCATCGCTGAAGGCAGTGCAGAATTCGATCTTGCAACCCGCGTCGCAACCAGATTCTGAAACTACGAAATAACGACGACCACGTCGCCGGCGCCGACGGTGTCGCCCGGCTCGACCTTGATCTCGCTGACGGTTCCCGAGCGGTCGGCGTTGATGCTGTTCTCCATCTTCATGGCTTCCAGCACCACGACGCCCTCGCCGGTCGTGACCTCTTGGCCGATCTCCACGAGGATCTTGACGATCGTGCCCTGCATCGGGACGGTCACCTGGCCGGTCCCGGCGCCGGCCGAAGCAGCACCGCTCGCGCGCCGAGGGCGAGCAGCCGTGGTTGCGGAGTTGGCTGGCGGTGCTGAATCGGGCACCCATGCGCTCACCGAGAATCGCTTGCCGTCGACTTCCACCACCACGTCTCGCCGCACGAGCGGCACGTCTTCGCCGTCGGAACCCCCGGTGGGCTCGGCGTCGATCTTGCCGCTCACGCCGCTCAGATCAAGCCGTTCCTCCACCCACTTGGTGCTGTGGGTGCCGGCCTGAAAGTCGTCTGAGGCCATGATCTCGACGTGTGCCGCGGCGGTCGTTGCGACGCCGCCGACGCTCAGCTCGCCAAGGGCCCGCTGCATGCGGCCGATTGCGGTCGGGCGATCTGAGCCCCACACGACCAGCTTGCCGATGAGGTTGTCGTAGTACTGGCTGACGGTGTCGCCCGATTCGTACCCGCCGTCCCAGCGGACGCCGAACCCGTCGGGCACACGCAGCGATGTCAGCGTGCCCGGAGACGGCAGGAATCGGCCGCCTGCGGGATCCTCGGCATTGATGCGCGCCTCGATCGCGTGGCCGACCGAGGTCACTTCTGACTGTGTGAACGACAGCGGCTCTCCGGCCGCAACACGTATCTGCTCGCGAACCAAGTCGATGCCGGTCACCATCTCGGTAACCGGGTGCTCCACCTGCAGCCGGGTGTTCATCTCCAAGTAGAAGAACTCGCCGTCCTGGTACAGGAATTCCACGGTGCCGGCGTTGGTGTAGCTGCAGCCACGGGCCACCGCCACCGCGGCATCGCCCATCGCCTTGCGAACGGTGTCATCAAGCAGCGGCGCGGGGCTTTCCTCCACCAGCTTCTGGTGACGGCGCTGCGCGGAGCAGTCGCGCTCGCCCAGCCACACGGCGTTGCCGTGGCTGTCGGCGATGATCTGCATCTCGATGTGACGCGGCCAGGTGAGGTACCGCTCCATGTAGCACTCGCCCCGGCCGAAGAAGGCTTCGGCCTCACGCTGTGCGGACGCCAAGGCAGCTTCGATCTCGTCGGGTCCGTTCACGACCTTCATGCCGCGGCCGCCGCCGCCATAGGCCGCCTTGATGGCGATGGGATAGCCGTAGTCGGCGCCGAACGCTTCGACGTCATCGCTCGAAGCGATGACCTCGGTGGTGCCGGGAACGCCGGCGACGCCGGACCGTTCGGCGGCGAGGCGTGCTGAGATCTTGTCGCCCATCACCTCGATGGCCTCGGGCGGCGGTCCGATAAAGGTCACGCCCCGCTCGGTGATGGCGCGGGCGAAGTCGGCATTCTCGGAATAGAAGCCGTAGCCGGGATGAACTGCGTCGGCGCCGCACCGCGTGATGACATCCAGAATTGCCTCGGTATTGAGGTAGCTCTCGGCTGCTGTCTGGCCGCCCAGGGCGAACGCCTCGTCCGCGAGGCGCACATGCAAGGCGTCTCGGTCCAGTTCGCTGTACACGGCGACCGTTGGAATGCCCAGCTCGCGGCAGGCCCGGATGACTCGCACCGCGATCTCGCCCCGGTTGGCGATGAGGAGCTTGCTGAACACGAATGAAGTCCTAACTGTGAGGTCCTGGCTGCGACGGCCTGTCGGTGCAGGCCGACCGCTGCCGAGTCGGGCCAGTCGGCATCACTTCATTTTCGACCGGCAGCGGGCAAGTCTGTCGGCTGTCGCCGCGAGTGCCACCGCTACGCTCGGTGCGTGCCTGGTTCGCACGACGCCAGGGCCATCGAGTCCCCGCATTTCAGGTCCGTACCCCGCACCCGCTTCACCCACATCGAGTGGTACGACGAGATCGGTTCGACCAATACCGAACTGCTCGATCGGGCCCGCCGGGGAGCGCCCGAAGGGGTGGTGCTGATCACCGATTTGCAGACCGCCGGACGCGGTCGCCGCGGTCGGCGTTGGACGGCGCCGCCGGGCACATCGTTGATGATGTCGGCGCTGCTGCGACCGCCGCCGGGTCCGCTGCCTCCGGCTCGAGCGGCCATGGTGACGCTGGCGGTCGCGTTGGCCGCCGCTGACGCCTGTGAGCAATCCAGCGGCGTCAGGCCGCGGCTGAAATGGCCCAACGACCTCGTGATCGCTGACAGCGCTGGCCGTGATCGCAAGCTGGCGGGCATTTTGGCCGAGTCGATCAGCACGCACGGAGCGCTCTCCGCGCTCGTGGTGGGCATGGGCCTCAACACCGGCTGGCCGCAGGTGCCGCCAGAGCTGGAAGGCGTCGCGACGAGCTTGAATCTGGAAGCAGGCGCAGCCGTGGACCGCACGGCGCTGGCCCGCCAGGTGCTCGAGGGCCTTGAGGCTCGCTACGAGCTGCTGTGCAGGGCCGATCACGGCTTGGGCGGCGGTTCGGGCGCAGCCGCTGTGCTGGACGAGGCGCGCCGGAATTCCGCCACGCTCGGCCGCCGGGTGCGCATCTCGTTCGATGCGACCGCCGACAGGCCCGCGACCGATGACCCCGAGACTGGCCCGCCCATCCTCGAGGGGCTTGCGAGCGATCTCGATACGCACGGGCGGTTGCTGGTCACCGACGATGCCGGGACGATCCATACCGTGGCGGTCGGCGACGTCGTGCACCTGCGGCCGGCGCCCAGGCCACGGTGACCTCCGAGCTGACGCTTAGCCGAAGCGCCGATGGGTGAGCCCTTCCGTTGTCGCACCAGTTGTTTCCCGCTCTTGTTCCCGATTTCCATTGACTCGGCGCTCACGGGCCGCTCGGGCCACGGCTTCGCCTATCGGCTCAGCCTCTTGGCGAGAATCCTCAGCGTCGGGTGCTGCGGTCAGGTAGAACCGCACTGCGGGCGCTGCTCACCTCGGTCCGCGCCCCATCTCCGACTAAGCGAGGACGCCGTGCCGCTCACTGTTTCACCTGATGCCTTCGAGGTTGTCACCGACCCCGCCGCTGCGATGCCGACTGCCGCCGCCGACCGGCCGGTACGCAGCGATGCCCTCGACACGCTGGGGGCCACGCCGAATTACTTGGCGGCCAGCGGCTTTGACGGCTCTGCGGGCAGCACGGCACTCATGGCCGGCATCGCCGGCACTGCAGACGACACGCTGCCCATCGCGGTCGGGCTCGGCGCTGAAAATCTCACTGCCGCCGATGTCCGCACAGCGGCGGCGAATCTGTGGCGGGCAGCGTCGAAGGTCGACTCGCTGACCTCGGCGTTGGCGGCAGTCGCGGCCGACGACCTCGGCGCCGATGTTGCCCTCAGCGCGGTGGCCGAAGGCATGCTCCTCGCCTCCTACGGGTTCAACGAGCACAAGGGCGATCCGCCCGATGATGATGCGCTCGATCGCGTCGTGCTCGCCGTGCCTGACGGCACCGACACCGCGGCTGCCCTCGCTCGTGCCGCGGCGGTGGCCGGCGGGATCGCCCTGGCCCGCGATCTGGTCAACCAGCCGGCCGGAGCGCTCACGGCGAGCGGACTCGCCGATGCTGCCGTCGAGGCCATCGAGTCGGCTGCTGCAGACATTGATCCGGCGGCGGGCTCTGCTTCAGTCGAGGTGTGGGACCGCGAGCGGTTGGCCTCGGAGCGATGCGGCGGGCTGCTGGGCGTCAATGCGGGTTCGACGGAGCCGCCGGCGCTCATCCGCATGCGCTGGCAGCCGACCGCCACGCCGCGCGCCACAGTTCACCTCGTCGGCAAAGGCATCACATTCGACACCGGCGGACTCAACCTCAAGTCCTTCGAAGGCATGGAGTGGATGAAGATCGACATGGGGGGCGCCGCGGCGGTCATCGGCGCGATGAGTGCCATCGTCCGATTGGCGCCCGACATCGCGGTGACCGGCATCTGCTGTTGCACCGACAACCAGCCCGGCCCTACCGCCACCAAGCCCGGGGACGTTCTGCGCATCCGCAACGGCAAAACGGTCGAAGTGCTCAACACCGACGCCGAAGGCCGGCTCGTCCTCGCTGACGGACTGTCGCTTGCCGTCGAGGAGGAGCCCGACCTGGTCGTGGACCTCGCCACGCTGACGGGTGCCTGCATGGTGGCGCTGGGCGACAAGTACGCCGGGCTCATGGGCAATGACCCCGCGGCGATTGAACGCGCCCTGGCTGCGGCGCGCGCTGCTGGGGAACGTCTCTGGCATCTGCCGCTGCCTCCCGAATACCGCGAGCAGCTCGACTCGCCGATCGCCGACTTGCGCAACATCGGCAAGAACCGTTACGGGGGCACGCTGCACGCGGGACTGTTCTTGTCGGAATTCGTCGGCGAGACGCCATGGGTGCACTTCGACATCGCCGGACCTGTGCGCACCGATGCCGACGCCGGCGAACTGGCCAAGGGGGCATCGGGCTTCGGCGTGCGCACGCTGGTGGAGCTGATCTGCGGCTGGTGATTGGCCCCGCCGTGCCCTCGAACCGGCGACGGCGCGAACGCAGCCAGAGGGGCTAGGTGTGGCGAGGTGTGCGTTGACGCACGCAGCGTTCCGCCCACGCCCATGCGGTCGCCTCGTTAGCGGCTCTCGGCGCCAGCCCGAGCGTCACGAGCCGCTCGGCGGACTCGTGCAGACCGTGACCGAGCGTCAACATGCAGATCGCGAGCAGCCGCGTCTCGCCGACGGAGAAATCCGCATGACCGTCGATACGTGACCAGCGGCCGACTTCCTCGCGCAATTCCGGCGGCATCCGCATCTGCAGCCGGCGGGGCACCGGAGGCACCCGCGTGCGGACAATCAGCACCGCGTCGTCGTCGAAGTGCGCCATGTCGAACATGCCGCAGCGTTCGATGGTTCTCATGAAGGTGCTCTGGCGGCCACCTCGGTGCTGCAGCCCCAATCGCCGGGCGGTGGAGTCGAGGTCCAGGCGGAGCTCCTCGCCGGGCGCCAGCTCGTCGAACTCGCGCGCGAGCAGCCGCAACAGCCACACGGCGCTCGGGCCGAGAATCGCAACCCAGAATCGCTCCACGTAGATCGAGCGCGGATCGTGGCCGCGGCGCCGCAGATTGGGATCGTCCCACGGCCGCACCCGCAGGACATGCACTGGATCATCCGACGAATCGTTGAACGCTGCGGGGCTTAGCTCGGTCTCGGCGTCGCCAACCAGTCGCAACTCGGCCGCAGCGGACGGATCAGGCACCGTTCGACTTTGGGGGACGGCGTGTATCTCATCAATTCGCACGGGTGCTCTCCTTCTCGACGGCGTGCCACGTTGGGCCGCAATAGTTATTCGTTGCCGAACACATTCTTGTATATCAAAACATACTAATACAACATGAAATATACTGTACGTTGCACATCGCTCGTCAGATCAGGCCGCTTGCCACGAGAGTCCGCGTCGATAGGTGAACCTTCTCGCTGCCGCACCAGTTGTTTCCCGCTCTTGTTCCCGATTTCCATTGACTCGGCGCTCACGGGCCGCTCGGGCCACGGCTTCGCCCTGTGTTTACCGCTCTAGCTCGCTTCGCTCGCGGGCCGCTCGGGCCCGGGGCTCAGCCTCTAGGCCAGACTGTGACCGATGAGCCCAGCCGAGAAAGTCCCAGCGTCTGATTCGAGCACCGGCGTCGATGACGACGTCCGAACAGTGGCGGGATGGATCGACGAGGCGAGCGCCATCACGGTGCTCACCGGCGCCGGGATCTCCACGGACTCGGGAATCCCGGACTTTCGCGGCCCCAATGGTGTGTGGACCAAGAACCCGGCCGCCGAGAAGCAGGCGACGCTGCAGAACTATCTGGCCGATCGCGAGGTGCGGGTGCTGGCCTGGCGGGCCCGCATGGATCACCGAGCGTGGGGCGCCGAGCCCAACGACGGTCACCGAGCCCTCGTGCAGTTGGAGCGTCGCCGCAAGCTGGTATCGCTGCTGACGCAGAACGTGGACGGCCTGCATCACGACGCCGGGTCCGATCCGGACAAGATCGTGGAGGTGCACGGCACGATCCGCGAGGTTGCGTGCATGGAGTGCGACTACCGCGACGAGATGGGCACCGTGCTCGACCGGGTTCGGCTCGGCTCCGACGACCCGCCCTGTCCCGACTGCGGGGGGATTCTCAAGAGCGCCACGATCAGCTTCGGCCAGCAGCTCGTGGCGCGAGATCTCTTGCGAGCCCAGATCGCAGCCGAGAATTGCGATCTGATGCTGGCCGTGGGAACCACGCTGGCCGTCTATCCGATCGCTGCGGTGGTACCGACGGCAAAGTCCGCAGGCGCGCGAGTGGTGATCGTCAACGCCGAACCCACCGAGATGGACCACCTTGCCGACATGGTCCTGCGCAAGTCCATCTCGGAGGTCCTCCCCCGAATCTGCGGCGGCACCCCCCGCCAGCGTTCGGTGTGACCAATTCCTGACCAACTGGCTGGCGCGTAGGGGCTGAGAATCGCGGCGCGTGTGGGAGAACACACCGCACGTAACTAAAACCTGACCAATTGGCTGGCGCGGCGGGGCTGAGAATCGCGGCGCGTGTGGGAGAACACACCGCACGTAACTAAAACCTGACCTGATAGGTAGGATTTAGGTCCTGAGTCTGGTCTGATGACTGGGCGCTCCCGAATGCGACGACTTGGGAGGCCTCTGATGCCCTCGTTCCGCGAACTGCTGACAGCCACAAAGCGCGAGATCACCGAGATCGACACCGCCACAGCGGCGCAGTGGATCGCGGACCGCGAGCCCGTCGTGCTCGACGTGCGCGAGCCCGACGAGTACGAGCAGGGTGCCCTCGCCGACGCGATTCACATTCCACGCGGGCACCTCGAGGCTCAGATCGAGAACCGGCTGCCCGACCACGATGCGGAGATCATCATCTATTGCGCTGGCGGCGTGCGTTCAGCGTTCGCTGCGAAGACCCTTGCGGAGCTGGGCTATCCCAACTCCGTCTCCATGGATGGCGGTTTCGGCCGCTGGAAGGACGAGGGCCGCCCATGGTCGACGCCCGCCTCGCTTGGTGCCGAGCAGCGAAACCGGTACCAGCGTCACTTGCTGCTGCCCGAAGTGGGCGAGGCCGGGCAGCTCAAGCTGCTTGACGCCAAGGTGCTCATGCTCGGCGCAGGCGGCCTCGGCTCGCCCGCCGCGCTGTATCTGGCTGCCGCCGGAGTCGGCACCCTCGGCATCATCGACATGGACGTGGTGGACGAGTCCAACCTGCAGCGCCAGATTCTCCACAACGTCGATCGGGTGGGCGACCGCAAGGTGGACTCCGCCAAGAAGACGCTCACGGCGCTGAATCCCGATGTCAACGTGGTCACCTACGACACGCGGCTCGGCGCCGACAATGTGCTCGAGATTCTCTCGGGCTGGGATGTAATCGTGGACGGCGCCGACAACTTCCCGAGCCGCTACCTGCTCAACGATGCATCGGTGAAGCTGGGCATTCCCGTGGTACACGGCTCGATCTTCCGCTTCGAGGGTCAGGTCACTGTGTTCGACCCGAAGAATGGCCCGACCTACCGCGACTACCTGCCCGAGCCCCCGCCGGCTGAGCTGGCACCGTCGTGCGCCGAGGCCGGCGTGCTGGGCGTGCTGCCGGGAATCGTGGGCTCGATCCAGGCGCTCGAGACCATCAAGCTGATTCTCGGCTCCGGCGATTCGCTGTCGGGCCGCATCGTCGCCTTCGACTCGCTCGAGATGACCTTCCGCGAATTCCGGTTGCGGCCCGACCCCGCCAACGAGGTCACCTTCGCCAATCGCGAGCGCATCACCGTCAGCGAGCTGGACGGCCTCTGCAGCCCCACGCTGAGCTGACCCCAAGGGCTGTGCCTCGGGTCCGCGCGGCTCGTGGGCCCAATCGCACCAAGACACCGAATCAGAGCGGAAAGCGCTGGGCGCCGCGACGACAGTGAGGCCGAGGGGCACCGGTACGCTGCGGATCCATGGCCCAGAAGCGCTTCGTCGTGATCGGCGGTGGCCCGGCGGGCCACTCCGCAGCCACCTACGCGGCGCGCTACGGCGCCGACGTCACGCTTATCGAGCGCGACATCGTGGGCGGTTCCGCGCACCTTCGAGACTGCGTGCCGTCCAAGACCATGATCGCAACCGGCTCGGCGCTCAGCTTTGCTGGCCATCTCGACGATCTGGGGCTCGCCAACGTGTTCACGTCGGTCGACACCCCGCACCTTCGCCAGCGCATCGGCGATATCGAGGACCGCCTCGCGGAGGTCGCCCGGCAGATGCTGGTCAGCCAGGGCGTGCGCATCCTGTCGGGTTCGGGCCGCTTGCTGGGGCCCAACGAGGTCTGTGCCGACACCGCGGACGGCGCGATCGAGCTGTCGGCCGACGTCGTGGTGCTGTCGACCGGCAGCCGCCCCCGCATCCCCGAATGGGCGCCGATCGACGGGGAGCGGATTCTCACCACCCGCGACGCGTACCCGCCCGCCGAGCTTCCAGAGCATCTCGTCGTCGTGGGTTCGGGGGTGACCGGCGTGGAGTTCGTCCACATGTTCACCTCGCTGGGCTCGCAAGTCACGCTGATCGTGAGTCGTCAGCAGGTGCTGCCGCACAAGGACCCCGAAGCCGCTGCAGTGCTGGAGCAGACCTTCAGCGACCTCGGCGTGGCCATGCTCAAAGGGGCGCGTGCGGTGAGCATCGAGCGCGAGGGCGACGCAGTCGAAGTCGTCTGCAGCGATGGGCGGACTGTGCAGGCGTCGCATGCGCTGATTGCGATCGGATCGATCCCCAATAGCGATGGCTTGGGCCTGGAGAACACCGACGTGCGCGTCGACGACGAGGGGTACGTCGAGGTCGACCACAACCTGTGCTCGTCGGTGCCCAGCATCTACGCGGCGGGCGACCTGTCGGGCAAGCTGCCGCTCTCGTCAGTCGCCGCCATGCAGGGCCGCAAGATCGTCGAGCACGCGGTGGGTCTGCACGAATCCCGCCCGCACCGCCATCTCGACTACGACAAGGCGGCATCGGCCATCTTCACCGAACCCGAGATCGCCGATGTCGGGCTCGCGGAAGCCGAGGCATTTGCCACGGGCCGCAAGATCCGCGTCACCAAGGTGCCCTTCGGCGCCAATGCCAAGGCACTGATCGAGGAGAATCCCCGCGGCTTCGTCAAGATCGTCTCGGACCCGCTGACCGGTCAGGTGTTGGGCGGCTCCATCGTGGGCCGCCACGCAGCTGAGCTGATCTCGGTGGTGGCTCTCGCCGTCAGCGCAAACCTGCGGGTCCAGGACATCGCCGAGAGCCTGTTCGTGTATCCGTCCCTGAGCGAGGCCCTCTCCGAGGCAGCTGAGTGAGCCACCGCAGTCGGCGCACTCGCCTCGTCCTTGTCGCGCTGGCAGTGCTGACCCTCATTGGGGCAGTCGCGACTGGTGCATCTGCATTTGTACTGTTGCAGCTCGGACGGATCGAGCGACACGAGTTGGCCGGCGTCCTGACCTCCGCTCCCCGCCAGCCCGTGACTGCGGCCGACGTGGTGATCGACCAGCCGACCTCGATCGCTGCGAATCCTGACAGCGAGACAGACGCGGGCGCTGACCGCAACAGCGAGGTCACCCGGGGGGACGGCATGACTTCGGTTGTCGACTCGAGTTCAGATGCGGACTCGCTTGACGCCGTCGACCTCTCCGCCGGTGAACCCGTTCTGCCGGGCGGCTCGACTGGGGAGAACTACCTGCTGGTCGGCACCGACAGCACCCTGGGACTCGCGCCCGACGATCCGCTGCGCAACGGCCACTCGGATTTCAGCCGGCTGGCGGACGTGATCATGGTGATTCGCCTGCGAGACGACGGCACGGTGGCGATGATGTCGATCCCGCGCGACCTGGCGGCGGAGATCGCGGGCACGAGCGATATTGCCGGAACCGGCGTCGTCGCCAAGATCAACAGCGCCTACAACCGCGACACCACCACGGCGGCGCGCGCTGCCCGTCTGATCGACACGGTCGAGAACAACCTCGGCATCACCCTGCAGCACTACGTCGAAGTCGACTTCCAAGCGTTCCTGCGGCTGGTCGATGCTGTCGGCGGCGTCACAATGAGCTTCGACCGGCCTCTGCGCGACCAGCTCAAGGAAGACGCCACTGATCCGGCGGACAGCCGCAGCGGGTTCTTCACCCCCGCAGGCACTCATCGCCTCGACGGCAGGCAGGCGCTCGCCTACGTCCGCAGTCGGCACCTCGAAGCCCAGTCGGGTGACGGATCCTGGCAGCGCTACGGCGCCTGGAACGATCTGGCCCGCAACGACCGCCAGCGGGCGTTCATGCGCATCGCGGCTGGGCAGGTTGCACCCGCCTTGTTTGCAAACCCGCTCAAGCTGCTCTCCGTGCTCGACATAGCGGCTGACCATGTGTCGGCGTCGGACACGCTGGGCATTGTGAGCGACGGCCGCAGACTCGCATCGGAGTTCTCCGGCATTGACTTCGACGCTGACGTTGAGGACTACAAGCTGAAGTTGGTGGACGTTCACGAACCCGTGAGGTGGTCGCTCGGGCTGGACCCCGGGCGCGCCGAGCACAACCAGCGCGTGCTGGACGTGTTCGGGGGCATCGGCTGGGACGACATCGTCGAGTCGCGCGTGAAAGTGCAGGTCACCGGCACCGGACGGCACCGGCTGGCAGCAGAGCTGGCTGAGATCGGCTTCGACGCGCAGGCTGCGGGGGAGCTACCAGAGGGCATTTCGGAACCGCCGGGACGCACGGTCGTCTACTTGGCCCCGGTGGGACGGCTTGCCGCGGGCCTGCTGGCCAGTCACCTGCTGCCTGTGCCAGAATTCGCCGGCTATGCCGAGCTCGACGCAACCACGGTGATCCTGCACATCGGCGACGAGCCGCCTCGCACTGACCCCGGTTACCGGAGGGTCGACGTGCCCGCCGCCGAACAGCTGGTGCCGTGAGCGCGGCATCGCCCCAGCACCGCATCCTCGTTGTCGGCGCCGGCTACGTCGGCCTCACGACGGCTGCGTGCTTCGCGCACCTCGGTCACGACGTCATCTGTGCCGACATCGACCGTGCCAAGGTGGCGTCGCTGTCGGCGGGTGTCGTGCCGATTCGCGAGGCCGAACTTGATCGACTCGTTGCTGAAGGCATCGCCGAGCGCCGCCTCCGCTTCGTGATCTCTGCCGAGACTGTCGCGGCCACGTGCGACTTCGCCTTCATCTGCGTGCCAACACCGCTGCGAGACGACGGTGAGACCGAGCTCAGCTACTTGCTGGCAGCGCTCGATTCAGTGGCATCCCGCCTGCAGCCCGGCTCCGTCGTGGTGACCAAGTCGACGGTGCCGGTGGGCACCGCTCCCAAGATCGCTGCGGCGCTGGGGCGAACCGATGTGGCGCTGGCGTCGAATCCCGAGTTTCTGCGAGAGGGGTCGGCAGTCCACGACTTCCTGGCACCTGACCGCATCGTCATCGGGGCCGACGACACCTCAGTGGCACGCCGGGTGGCGGCACTGTATGCCGGCGTGGAGGCACCGGTGATCCTCAGCGATCCGACATCGGCCGAGACGGTCAAGTACGCGGCAAACGCTTTCCTGGCCGCCAAGGTCTCATTCGTGAACGCCCTCGCTGCAGTCTGTGAAGCCGTCGGCGCCGACGTCGACACCGTTCTTGCTGGGGTTGGCACCGATCACCGGATCGGCTCGGCGTACCTGCAGCCTGGTCCCGGCTGGGGCGGTTCATGCCTGCCGAAGGACACCCGCGCGTTGGTATCGGTCGCCAATGACGCGGGATACGTCTTCGACTTGCTCGAGGGGGTCATCACGGTCAACGAGCAGCAGCTCGAGCGTGTGGCTGCCAAAGTCGCCCGCATCGTCACCGACCGACCAAGCGAGCTTTCCGATCCCAGCGCTGATGAGGTGGCGCAGCGCTCCTCTGACCTCGACGGAGTCACCGTGGCTGTGCTGGGCCTGACCTTCAAGGCCGGGACCGATGACCTGCGCGGCTCTCCGGCGCTGCGGGTTGCCGAGCGGCTCAGAGCTGACGGAGCGCTCCTCGTGGCGTACGACCCGGCGCTCGCCGATCTCGACGATCGTCCCGACATCGCCGCGCAATTGCCAGCGGCGCTCACCGTGCGCGGCTCGCCCTACGACGCCCTTGAGGATGCCGACGCGGCCGTCGTGCTCACCGAGTGGCCCGAGTTCGCCAACCTCGATTGGGGGCGGGCGGCGTCGGTGATGGCTGCAGCGCGCATCGTGGATGCACGCAACCTGCTGGATCCAACCAAGCTGCGCGCAGCGGGCTTCGTCTACGAAGGTCTCGGCCGGCGCTGAGCGCCAGAGCGAAAGGGCACCCGCGTCATAGCTGTGGGGCGGCAGGGAACTCTGCGACGTTGCGACCTGCTGGATCGCGGGAGCAGAGGGCCCTGCCGCCCCGCAGCGGAGGCACTTGCGCGGCGTACTCACTCATAGTCGCCAAGCGCCGGTAGCTTGTCGCCCCGTATGGCGAGATCAGCCGCTGCCAAGAAGGTTGCCAAAGCAGCGAGCGCTGGCGGAAGCGGTAGGAGCTTTCGCCCCCGGCGCGACATCCTGTTTCCAGCGGCGATGCTCCTCGTCGTCGCACTCGGCGTCGTGCTGATTTTGGTGGCCCGCAACGAACGCTCTGCGAATGCTCCCGCGGGCCCGCCGCGCTTGGGAGATCACTGGCACTCGCTCTACGCGATCTACGACTGCGACGAGTTCATCTTCGACCTGTACCCCAACGACGTCGATGACCAATCGGGCATCCATACACATGGTGACGGGCTCATCCACATTCATCCGTTCCACACGGGCGTGACAGGCCAGTTCGCCACTATGGGCGCGTTCATGCGTGAGATCGAGGTCGAGTTGACCGACTCGACGCTCGAGCTGCCCGACGGGACCATTCTCGACGAGTCCGACGACGCCTGTGCTTCACCGGATCCCGACAGCGACGACGCAGCTGTTGCCGAGCCGGGAGCGGAGCTGCGCATCATGCGCTGGGAGACTCTCCAGGCCGAGAAGGCGCTGGCATTCACCGATGATCTGAGCGACGTGCGCTTCCTGGGCGACGGCCAGATCTTCGTGTTCGCCTTCGTCCACCCGAGCGTCGACAACGCTGACATTCCACGACCCGACGACGCCTTCCTACGCGCCTATCTGAATTTGCCTCCGGAAGATCAACCGTTGATCGACGACTCGAACGAAGAGGGACCGATTCTCGACGGGGGCGAGAACGAGCCAGCCGAGGGCGATCTTCCCGAAACGTCTGAGCCCGCCGAACTCCCCGAGCCGGCCGAACCCCCCGAGCCGGCCGAACCCCCCGAACCTGCTGCCGAAGAGAACTCGATGGGCAACAAACAGTCGAGCGCTGCATCCTGAGTCTCCGGCACGGGGATCTGCAGATGAAGGCGATCCTGCTGCTGGGCGGATTCGGCACCCGGCTGCGTCCGCTGACCAACGACACCCCCAAGCAGATGCTGCCTGTGTGCGGGCGTCCGATGATCGAGTGGGTCTGCGAGCACTTGTACCGGCATGGCGTCTCCGAGGTGGTGCTCTCGCTGGGCTACCGCGCTGAGGCGTTCACCACTGCCTACCCCCACGGGCGTATTGGCCAGCTCGCGTATGAGGTGGCAGTCGAGCCTGAGCCGCTCGGCACGGCGGGCGCCGTGCGATTCGCCGCCGAGGCGAGCGGCATGACGGGACCGTTCTTCGTGCTCAACGGCGACGTCCTGACCGACCTGGACTTGGGTGCCCTCGCGAGCTTTCACCGCAGTTCGGGAGCCGAAGCCACCATCGCGCTGCAGCCGGTCGCCGATGCGACGCCCTACGGCCTTGTGGTGACCGATACGTCAGGGCGGGTGCTGTCGTTCTCCGAAAAACCGGACCAGGGCTCGCTGCCCGCCGCGCAGCCGCATTCCGAACGACCCACGATCAGCGCTGGCAGCTACGTGCTCGACCCAGCGGTTCTCGATCGCATCGCGCCCGACCGGTCCGTCTCCATCGAGCGGGAGGTCTTCCCCCAGATCGTTGCGGACGCAGCATTGGCTGCGCTGGCGTTCGACACGTACTGGCTCGACACGGGCACACCGCAGCAGTACCTGGCTGCAAATCTCGACATCGTCGAGGGCCGGCGCCCTCATGCCCGACTGACCAGCGGTACCGCCGCAGCGCCGGCGGGCGTCCATCCGACTTCGCGCATCCAGACGTCCGTCATGGGATCTGGGTGCCAGATCGGACCCGATGCGGTCGTGCAGCGCTCGGTCCTGGGAGACGGCTGCCACCTCGACGCCGGAGCTGTAGTGGTCGATTCCGTGCTCGGCCCCGACGTCGTCGTCGGTGCTGGAGCCGTGCTCTGTGAGTTCTCGGTGGTCGGCAAGGGCGAACAGGTCGCTCCGAGCGCCGTACTGCGCGCCCAACGCCAACCGCCCCCGGCCTGGAGCGATAACGGATAGGACCAGATGTCATAGCTGCGGAGGCGGCAGGAGACTCTGCGACGTTGCGACCTGCCGGATCGCGGGAGCAGAGGGTCATGCCGCCTCCGCAGCGGGCTCGCTGACCTACCGGAACAGGTCTTCGGCTGGCTCGCGGATGATCTCCGAACGCACCGAGGCACGCCTCAGCCAGCTCGGATCGACGCCCCGCACGATCGCAACGGGCACACCCCGAGCCTTGCCGCACACCAGATCGGCAGCAGAGGCAATCTCGTCGGCCACGCACACTTCGGTGACCATCAGCTCGCGGCCCAGCGCATCGTTGGTGCCTTTGAGATCGACGACCGCAGCGATGCCCGCGCAGCCGATGGCCACGTCGGTGACGCCGCGCCGCCACGGGCGCCCGAACGTGTCGGAGATGATCACCCCGACGGTGCAGCCCGACAATGCCTGGATGCGGTCACGGATCTTGTTGGCGGAACGGTCGCTGTCGTCGGGCAACAATGCGGCGTAGCCCCGCTCGACGTTGGACAGGTCGATTCCTGCGTTGGCACAGATGAATCCGTGCTTGGTCTCGCTGATGATGAGGTCGCCACGCCGACGCAGGATGCGAACCGACTCGCGCTCAACCAGGGGCTTGTGCGACAGCGGGTTGTCGGGATCGATCTGTTCCATTGCTCCCTCGGCCTTGGAGACGATCTTCTGCGTCACGACAAGCACGTCGCCATCAGCCAGACCGGCGGGTGACGTCTCGCAGGCACTTGCAATGACCGCTCCGAGATCGGCACCGAGCGTGATCTCGCCGATGCCTTCGACGGGGTGCAATTCGATAGTCATGTGATTCCTCTCGCGCTTGCGGCGTCCAGCGTCACCCGGGCCAGCGAGGCCGCACGGTCCGGGTCGGCCATGATCGTGTCGGTGACGACTGGTGTCATCCCTGCTTGCGCCACTTCGCCAGCAAGCACGGCATCAGCGTGGTCAATCACCAGGGTGCTGGCGAACCCGGCGTAGAGCCGTGCGACGCCGACAACGCTGGGCTCGTGGCCCAGCTCGCGCATCATCGCGCCGGCAGGCCCTTTGATCGCTTCGCCGCCCACGATGGGCGACACTGCGATGACACTGCCCCGGCGGCTGGCAAGCGTCTCGCGCACGTGCGGCACGTCAATGACCGGGCCGATCGAGACGAACGGGTTCGATGGCGCCACGACCACGGTCTCGGCATCCCTCAGCGCATCGAGCACGCCTGGCGCCGGCTTGGCGGCGTCGATGCCAGCGAATCGAATCGAGCTCACAGCGATGCCGTGCTGGTGGGCGACGAAGTACTCCTGGAAGTCGATCTCGGCGGCCCCGTCTGGCTCGGCCGGCGTGATGCGGGTCGCGATGGCGTCGTCGCTGACCGGCAGCAGCCTCAGCTCGAGGCCGAATCTGGCAGCGATCTCGCCGGTCACCTGCGACAGCGATGCGCCTTCGCTACGGCGCTGGGTGCGGAACAAGTGCAGCGCAAGGTCCAAGTCGCCGAGCTTGAACCAGTCCTGTCCGCCCAGCCGCCCCAGCTCGGTGAGCACTCGCCACGTCTCGCCTGCCCGTCCCCAGCCGGTCTCAGGGTTGATCTGGTCGGCGAGCGTGTAGGTGACGGTGTCGAGGTCGGGGCTGATGTTCAGACCATGCAGCGTGAAGTCGTCGCCGACGTTGACGATCGCTGTGACGTTGGTCGCTTGGCGGACGCGCAGCAGCCCGTGCAGGAACCGGGCTGCACCCACCCCGCCGGCGAGCACGGCGATCGTCGCTCTCTCGCCGACTGTCATCGGGTGATGTGACTGCATTGCGCTCGATTCTCTCATCGCAGCTTGCGTCGTTCGACTTCGAGATCGTGGGCGACCATCGCCGTCACCAGGTCTTCAAATGGCATTTCGGGTGCCCAGCCGAGCACCCGGCGCGCCTTCGTGGCGTCGCCGACCAGCAGATCTACTTCTGCGGGCCGGAAGAACCGGGGGTCGATGCGCACGTGTCGTTCCCAGTCGTCGATGCCGGCAGCACAGAAGGCGAGTCGTACGAACTCTCGGACAGAGCGCGCCTCGCCGGTGGCGATGACGTAGTCGTCGGGTTCGTCCTGCTGGAGCATCAGATGCATCGCCCGCACATAGTCGCCTGCGAAGCCCCAGTCACGCTTGGCGTCGAGGTTGCCCAGGGCGACCTCGTCTTGGAGGCCAAGGGCGATGCGCGCAGCCGCGTTCGTGACCTTTCGGGTCACGAACTCGAGGCCGCGGCGGGGCGATTCGTGGTTGAACAGGATGCCGCTGCATGCATAGAGCCCATAGCTCTCGCGGTAGTTCACCGTTGTGTGATGACCGAACACCTTCGCTGAGCCGTAGGGGCTGCGCGGATGCAGCGGCGTCAACTCGTTCTGCGGTGTCTCTCGCACCTTGCCGAACATCTCGCTCGACGAGGCCTGATAGAAGCGGATCGGGTTGTCCGGCCCGCCGACGAGGCGGATCGCCTCGAGCAGGCGCAGTACGCCGAGGCCGTTGACGTTGGCAGTCAGCTCGGCCTGCTTGAAAGAGAGCGCCACGTAGCTGATCGCTCCGAGGTTGTACACCTCATCGGGCTGGGAGTACTCCAGGGCGGCGATGAGCGACGGCAGGTCGGCCAAGTCGCCCCCCACCAGTTCCACGAAAGGCAGGCCGCTGGCCAGTGTCTCCGCGTGCGGGTTGCGTTGGCCCGTGACCACGCCCACCACCCGGTAGCCCTTGGCGTGCAGATCCTCTGCGAGATATTGACCGTCCTGACCGGTGATGCCAGTGATGAGCGCCGTAGGCACGGGGGCGGCTCCGGGATCTGGTGTCGTTCTCGGTGATGCGCGTGTCGGCTTGGCGCGGCCGTCGCCGCAGCAGCCGCGAATCTCGTCTGCCACGCCGCACCGACGCACGGCACCGTCGTAGGGTACGTCGCCCCGACAGTGTGCGGCCCGTCCCGGCGGGCTCAGGTGACCTCGCCTCCGGCGCAGTGACCGGTACCGTGCCATAGGTGGATGATCGCGTTCGTCTGAGTCGTTGCGCGCGTCGGCACATGGGCAAGCGGCGCCTCGGCGCCGGCCTCTCGACGGCGCTGCTGATCAGCGCAATGCTGGCAGTGATCGCCCCCATCTCCAGCGCTGCCGCCACAAGTGCATCCACCGAACGCCTGTGGGGGCCCGACCGTTACGCCACCGCAGTCGAGATTGCACAGGCCTACGTGAGCGAAGCCGGCTCGGTCGACACAGTGATCGTCGCGGGGGGACTTGGATTCGCGGATGCGCTGGCCGCTACACCGTTGGCGCGGGTGCTCCACGCTCCGATCCTGTTGACAACCCCCCAAGAGCTGGCAGCGCCCACTCGCGAGTTCATCGGCGGCCTCAGCCTGTCCGAGGTGGTCATCATCGGTGGCCCCGAGGCGGTGTCGTTCGCCGTGGAGACCGAGTTGGCTGCCCTTACCGGTGTCGTCCCGCAGCGGCACGCCGGGGCGAACGGTCACGCGACAGTTGCAGCAGCCGCTCGAGCCATGGGCCGCGAGAGCGTCGGCGACTACTGCGGCGACGGGAGGCGTACGGCGCTGCTGGCGACGTCGTCGACGTTCGCCGATGCTTTGGCGCTGTCACCGCTGGCCTACGCAGGTCCCCATCCGGTGCTGCTGACCGGGCCTGACGCGCTCGCCGATGAGGCACGCGGCGTGCTGGTCGAGTTCGACATTGCCCAGGTGATCGTCGCTGGCGGCACGGCTGCGATCTCTCGGCATGTCGAGGACACGCTGCGCCACGACCTCGGTGTGAGGGTTGTGCGGCTGTGGGGCGCCGACCGGTTCGAGACGGCCGTCGAGATTGCCGAAGCGCTGACCCCGGGCTGCTTCGACACCGACCAGTTCGGCCTCGCGGACGCTTGGAACTTTCCAGATGCGCTCGTGGCCGGGCCGCTGCTGGGGCATCGCAGGGCGCCGTTGCTGCTGGCGGCCCCGGACGGAGACTCCAGCACGCACCGCTACCTGGAGGGACCTTCACCGCATCCCGACGCAGTGAAGGTGACCGTGCTGGGCGGCCCGGCGGCAGTCTCGGAATCCTCCGTGCGGGCGGCGCTTGTCGCGCTGGAGCCTTCGGCGGCGCCGACCTCGGAAACGTGCCCGATCGGCGACGCGCCCACAGATGCCACGAGCGCTGGGCGGAATGTGCACATCCCGCCATCGGCTGCCGCCCCCGGCGGCGCTGTCGCACCCGGCTTGATCGTGGTGGAGGGGCGCGGCTTCGGCCACGGCAACGGCCTGAGCCAATGGGGGGCGTTCGGCTACGCCACCGAGTACGGCTGCAACGGCGAGCAGATCGCACTGCACTACTACGGCAACACACGACTCGTCGACGCCGGCAGCAGCGAGATCACCGTTCATCTTGCGCGCAACGCGCGCAAGGACATGGTGGTGACCTCGGCGGCGCCGTTCAGTGTGGCATCGCAGTCGTTCGCGGCCGGCGAGATTGCCCGTGTCAGCGTCCGGGACAACGCCTTCGCTGTCCACCGCACGACCGGATGCGAGCCCGAGGGCGATGTGGAGTTGGCCGCAGGCATCGCCGGCAGCGTCGGACGCAACGGTGACCGCTACGTCGAGGTGCTGGCTGCGAACGACGATCCTGCGGCGGACGATCTCGCGCAGATGCTCACGATGATCTACTGCTCGGCGGGGCGCGGCGGCAGCGAGAACATGCGCATCGCCTACCGGGGCGTGCTGGGTGTCGTCAAGCAGTCCGGCCGGGCGTACTCATTCAACCGGCTGCCGCTCGAGCAATACCTGCGCGGTGTGGTGCCCCAGGAGTCCCGCCCGGAGTGGGGCGCCGCGCAGGGGCCTGCGGGCACGGGCCTCGCGGCGCTCGAAGCCCAAGCCATCGCTGCGCGCACCTACGCGCTCTACTGGTCCGACTATCAGGTCGGGCGTGGCCGGTTCACCGACATCTGCGACTGGCCCAATTGCCAGCTCTACAACGGCGCGGCCGACGGTCGCGGCAACGTGCTGCAGGCGAACGACTTCGGAGCGAAACTGGCGTACTCGAACGAAGCGATCCGCAATACCGCCGGCGAGGCGTTGGTCTACCGCGACGGCGATTACGCCTTCACGGAGTTCAGCAGCGCCAGCGGCGGTTGGACTGCGGGACCCCCAGCATCGACGTTTCCTGCGGTCGAAGACCTCGGCGACGCGGTGTATGCGGAGCGCGGCAACGGGGGCCACGCGTGGACGCTGTCGCTGCGGCGCGTCGACATCGAGCGGGCCTTCGCGCCGCTGTTTCGATCGGCAGGCAAGGAACTCGGCCAGCTTGTCAGCATCGATGTGGTCGAGCGCAACGGATACGGCGAGTGGGGCGGCCGGGTGCGTGCGCTGCGTGTCGTGGGCACGAACGACGAGCACACCTTCTCGTTCGACCGCTGGGCGCGCGATCCGTTCCGCAGGGCCTTCCCGGCGCTCGTGCTGTCGGACTGGTATCGCTTCCCGCAGTTCGACGGCGGCCAGTCGCCGCGTGAGCCGGCGCCGACGATTGCCGAGGCGCCGCTGTGGGTGCTCAAGGCCGACGGCACTGTCGGGGCCTATGGGCTGGCCCGCCACTACGGCGATGCGTCGGAGCTTGAGCTTGACGCGGACTTTGTCGACATCGCGGCAACCTCGACCGGCAAGGGGTATTGGCTGGTCACCGAATCAGGCTCGGTGTATGCATACGGCGATGCGCGGCACTATGGCGACACAGCGGGGACAGACTTCGCGGGCGATGTCGTCGCTATGGCTCGACACCGGACGGACGGCGGGTACTGGCTGGCGACCTCGGGCGGCGACGTGCTGTACTTCGGCGACGCGCCCCATCACGGCGACGCCACCGACCTCAGCGGGGCAGCCGTCATCGTTGACATCGAGGCGACCCCGTCAGGCGACGGCTATTGGCTGCTCGCCGCAGACGGCAACGTGGCGGCGCTGGGAGGCGCCTCCGATCTGGGCGACGCGGAGATGGTCGCCGTCAGCATGGCCGCCACACCTGATGGTGCGGGTTACTGGCTCCTGAGTTCGGCCACCGAGATTGCAGCCTTCGGCTCGGCGTCCTGGCTCGGCTCTCGTGGCAACGAGCCGAACCGCCTGAACTCGGTGTCAATGGTGTCCTCTGGCACCGGCGACGGCTATTGGCTGGTGTGGACCGACGGCACCAGCTTCAACTACGGAGATGCCCCGGACTACCGCACGAGCCTCGCCGGTCCGGGAGTCGTAGCCGCTGAATCGGTGCAGTAGCGCATCGTGGGAGATGTGACCCGCCCATGAGCTCGCCGACCTCGGAAGAGCCACCAGCATCCGCTGTGACCGAGCCGGTGGCCCCCGCACCCCCGCCTGCGGTCGCGGCGATCGTCACGGCAGGTTCGCAGTGGTCCGACACCGAGTTCACCTTGGGGGCATTGGCCGCTCAGGACTACCCGCGGCTCGCCGTTCTGGTGCTGTGCGACGCAGACGGTGTTCAGGGCGAGCGGATCCGAGAGCTGTATCCCACCGCCGCAGTCGCCGATGCGGTGTCGTCTCGGGCAGGTCGCGGCCAGCGAGCCCAGCGCTGGCGAATGGGCGCGGCCAACAATCGGGGGGCATCGCTGGTCCGCGGAGCGGACTACCTCCTGTTCCTCTCCGGTCGCGTCGCGCTCGCGCCCGACGCCATCAGCCTGCTCATCGAAGATTCCGAGAACGTCTCGGGACGGATCGTCGGCGTCGCCGGCCCCAAGCTGCTCGACGCCGAGGACGGCTTGACGCTGCGCGATCTCGGTGGCACCGCGGATCGCCTTGGAGTCCGGATTCCGGTGGCCGGCGCCGACGAGCTGGATCAAGAACAGCACAACGAGGCCCGTGACCTGTTTGTGGCGCCCACCGAGGCGATGCTCGTGCGGGAAGACATCTTCCGCATCGTCGGCGGATTCGATCCCGTGCTCGAAGGCGACGGCGCCGTGGTCGATCTGTGCTGGCGCATCCAGCTCTCGGGCGCACGAGTCCGGATCGTGCCGTCTGCGACCGGGACCCTGCGGACCGGTCCGACCGCCCCACACCACGGGCCCTCGGCACGTCAGCACGAGCACCGGGCCCGACTGCGCACCATCTCGAAGTGCTACGGCTGGGTGCACCTGCTGCCAGCGGTGGCGCTCGCAGCCGTGCTCGCGGCAGGCGAGGTGTTGTTCGGGGCGCTGCGTGGACGGTTCGCTCAGGCCTCCGACGTTGCGCTGGCGTGGCTGTGGAACGCGCGGCACATCGGGGGCACCTTCGCGCTGCGAGGTGCCGCCAAGCGGTACCGGCGGGTGCGAGACGTGGATCTGCGGCGACTGCAACAGGGCGGCTCGGTACGGGTCGCCGACTGGTTCCGCTACCGCTTGAGTCCCGAAGGAGGACTGGCCGCACGGACCACAATCGACGAGAGCATCCTGGGCACCTGGCGACGCAACGCACATCGAACGGTGTGGGTGGTCTGGCTGGGAGTGATCGGCCTGATCACGTTCGGTTCTCGTCACCTGCTGACCGGCGGGATTCCCGCATACGGCCAGTTCACGGCATTTGCCGACGTCGGCACGATGGCCGGGGCGTACCTGGATGGCTGGCGCGACAGCGGGGTCGGTGCAGCCGGGATCGGTCATCCGGCGATGGGCTTGCTGGGCCTCGGCGGAACCGTGGTCCTGGGCGCAGTCGGTCTGTTGAGGAACATTGCCATCTGGGGTTTGGTGCTCACGGGCCTAATTGGCATCTGGAGGCTCTGTGACACTGGGTTGCAGGGAGACGGACCGAACCGCAATGGCCGATTGGTCGCTCTGGTGCTGTACGCCGCATGCCCCTTGCCGTACAACGCGTTGGCCAGCGGCCGCTGGGACGTGTTGTTGGCCTACGGAACCGCGCCAGCGATCGTGCTGCTCGCGAGCCGACTGGTCGGCGCTTCGCAAGCTCCGCAGTCACGCGACGGAAGCCGGCGCGCCACCGTCGCCAGGGTGGCTTCGCTCGCCTTGCTCCTCGCCGTGGCGGCAGCGTTCGAGCCGTTCATGCTGGTGCTGGCGTTGGCTGCGGGGCTGGCGCTCGCGCTCGTCGAGTTGCTGCGGCGCGTGGTACGCCGCGAGCGGCTCGGTGCGCCGGTCGCCGGCTCGCTGCAGGTCGCGGTGGCGGTGGCGCTCGCCGCGATTGCGCACCTTCCCTGGCTGATTGAGTTCGAATCGTTGCGGGCATACCTCGATGTCTCACTCGGCAGCCGCACGCCGTCGACACCGTCGTCGCTGGCCGAGCTGCTGCGTTTCCAGACGGGCCCACTCGGCGATTTGCCGCTCAGTTGGGGTCTGATGGCTGCCGCGGCGATACCTCTGCTGGTTGCGCGCGGCGGGCGGTTGTGGTCGTCGGTCCACGGCTGGGCGGTGGCGCTGGTCGGTTTCGCCTTTGGATGGGTCATCGTGGCCGGTTGGGCGGACACCCTGGCGGACGGTGTGGGGCTGGGACACTCGCTTGGGGAGGTATCGCTGGCGTTCGGCGCCGTCGGCCTGTGCTGGACAGCGGCGACGGGCCCCGCAGCTCTCGCAACCGCCGGCGGCGACGTACCACCCCGGACGCGCAGCGCGATGGTCTTGGCGAGCGGCATTGCTGTAGGCGCCATGGTGCTGCCGACGGCGTGGGCATCGATCGATGGCAACTGGTCGGCACCGAGTTTCGACCACCGAGTGCCTCTGGGACTCGTCGACGACCGCGGTGTCGGACCTGACTACCGGGTCCTGTGGCTCGGCGCTCCGGAGGTCTTGCCGCTGCGTGGTACCGATCTCGGCGTCTCTGGACTCGCTGCTGCGACGTCAGTGCGGGGCTATCCCGATGTCCGGCATGCGTTTGCGACGCCGCAGACCCCCGGCAGCGAACGCTTGGCAGACGCCGTTCGGGTCGGGCTGGCGGGTGACACGCTGCGACTGGGACGGCTGCTGGGATCATTCGGCATCAGGTATGTCGTGGTGGTGGAACGCTCGGGACCCTCCTATACCGACGGCTGGGACCTGCCGGTGCCGCCTGCGGTGTCTGAGGCGCTCGCTTCCCAGATCGATCTGCGCCCGCTGGCAGCAGACCCGTCGGTCCAGGTGTTTCGCAATGAGGCCTGGTGGTCCTCGCGGTCACAGTTCGAAAGGCCGATCCCGACGGACTTCGCCACCGACCCGGTGGACCTCGTGGTCAGCGACTTGACCGACGGCATCGGTGTGTTCACCGATTACCGGTCCGCCACAAGCCAGCTCGGACCGGTGGGCATCGGCCCGGTGTTGGTAGCCGAGTCCTACGACCCCGGCTGGCGCCTCGAGATTTCTGGTGAGCGGACTGAGCCGACCCCGGCTCTGGGCTGGGCGATGCGCTTCGACCCACCTCAGGGCGGCCAGGCCGAATTGCACTTCGAGCGATCGAGTGCCGCGGCCTCCCGGATCACCGCCCAGGTGCTGATGTGGCTGGCGCTGATCTGGGTGGCGATCGGCCAGCCCACCCCGCTCGCAGACCGCTTCTCTGCACTCGTGCGGGGGTCTAAGCGGCCGTGAGCGTCCTGCGCTGGCTTCCTCGGCTGCTGATCCCGCTGGCAATCGCGGCGGCACTGGTGATCGACGGGCGCGACGACCGAACGCCGCTGTCAGCCGCCGTCGAAGACCCCGAAGCGCTGACGCAGGTTGTGGTCCCGCCCCCCGATGCGTTGACGTCGAGCTGGTTCTGCCCCGTCGTCGGCATGCGGGCACCCGTGCAGGGCTTTGGAGAGGTCACCTCAGAGGTACTGCTGACGAACATGACCGCCGAGACGGCATCGGTATCGGTCGAATTCCGCGGTCGCACGACAGGTCGGCAGTTTGTGACCGCAGACGTGGCACCTCACAGCACCGGGGTGGTCACCACTTCGGATTACGTGCGTGACGAGGTCATCGGGGCCTTGGTGGAAGCCACTTCGGGCGGGCTGGCCGTGACGCGGCGACTGATCTCCCCGCTGGGCGTCGACGAGGCTCGCTGTTCGAGCATTCTGGCCCCGAACTGGTTCGTCCCCGTCGGCGACACCCAGGCCGATGCGTTGGGGGTGTTGGCAATCATGAATCCGCTGCCGCGCGATGCGATCGTCGACGTCACGTTTGCGTCGGAAGCGGAGTTCGGACCGTTCGTAGCGCCCGCGTTGACCGGCGTGGTGGTGCCGGCGTGGAGCACGGTTGCCGTCGATGTCGGCGAGCATGTCCGTCGTCGAGACGTCGTGGCCGCATCTGTCAGGGCCCGTACCGGCCGCATCGCGGTGGATTCGTTCGTGGCCTACGACGGGAGTGTCGGGCGGCGCGGCCTGGCAGCGGAGTTGGCCTCTGTGGCCGCCGGCGACCGGTGGCTCGTGCCCGTGGCCGGCATCGATGACCGGACACATCTGTGGTTGCGGGTCTTCAATCCCTCTGACGGCGTTGCGGAAGTCGCTGCGTCGGTCGCGTCCCACGACGCTCGCAGCGACCGTGTGGCGTTTGCCGTTGCATCGCACGATGTCATGGAGCTGAAGGTCGAACCCCCAGGCGAACTTGCACCCGGACTCGCGACACTGCTCGCGCCGGCCGGTGCCCCCTTCGGAATCGCCGTTGAATCACAGAACGGCGTTCCCATCGTCGTGTGGGCCGAGACACTGGTCGGCAGCGCTGCCAGCCCAATGACCGACATCGGTGCCGCGTCCGCCAGCGTCTCCGCTGCTGGGGACGCCGCAGTTCCGGATTCCGGCGGCGAGTCCACCACGGTGGTTGCGCAAACGGGCGGTACTGAGGGTGCCGACGCGCCGGTGGGCGATGCTGCATCCGACGAAGGCGATGACGAATCGCCAGTCGAGATTGTGCCCCCGGTGCACCGAGCACAGTCGGGTCTGGCGTTCGTGCCCGGCATCGTTCGCACCAGCGACCGGTGGCTCGTGGTCATCGCTCCCGAATCGGGAGGCGAGGCATTCCTGACGATCATGACCGATCCACTCGCGGCAGCCGACGGGGATGGCTCGCAGGACGGTGATCCGTCGGTTTCGACGAACAGCGATCGCCGCGTGGTGGTCGGAACGCTGGGCCGCGAGACCGTCGCCCTCATCGACGTGCCAGAAACGGGCGTGGTCACGCACCGGCTGGCGAGCGGCACGACCCGGCTGCTCGTCTCCGACACGCCGTTCGCAGTGCTGCTGTGGCAGGCACGGAGCGGGAGCGAGGGGCTGAGCGTGGCTCACCCTCTGGTGTGGTGAGGGGCTAATGGAGCGTCTCATCATCGCTGCGCTGCTGATCGTCGCCGCGATCGCAGTTGCCTGGCTGCTCCAGCGTCGCCGCGGCGCGCATGGCGCAGCGGTGCCACGGTCCGAACTGCCTTCGGCCGTCGACCTCGGTGCGGTGGGCATAGCGGTCGGCCCGGCGTTGGTGGTCTTCACCGAAGAGACCTGCCGCACGTGTGCGGCAGCGCTCGCCGTGGTGCGCGGCCCCGCGGGTGCGGGCCTGCCCGTCGCCGAGGTGCCATACGGCAATGATCGAGAGCTGCATCGTCGCCACGGCATTGACACCGTGCCCACGACAGCGGTGGTCGATGTCACCGGTCAGGTCATCGACGGCTGGGTCGGCAGCGTGGATCTGTCCGGGCTGGCGGCGGCACTCTCACAGGTGGTGCAGGGCCCCGAACCCTCGCCGGGTTAGTCGGCTACGTGCGGCGGGGGAGCCGTTCGCTCGATGAGCGGGACGTCGGGCGCAGCGTCGTCGTCGGCGACCGGATCGTCTGCGTCCGATTTGGCTGGGGTCTCGAGCTTCCCGTTGCTGGCCCCGTCTAACCCGTCGGGCGTCGGCTCGGCCACGAGCGCCCCGATCTGGGAGCCCGTGACGGTCTCGTGTTCGAGCAGGGCAGCCGCGATCCGATCCAGCGCGGGGCGGTGATCGACAAGCGCTCTGCGCGCACGATCCTGCTGCGTACGCAGGATCCGTTCGACTTCCTCGTCAATGACCCGGGCGGTCTCGTCGGAGTAGTCACGCCCCGACATGAGGTCCTCGCCGAGGAACACCTGTGCGTGTGATCCCCACGCCATGGGCCCCACACGGTCGCTCATGCCCCACTCCGAGACCATCTTGCGGGCCAGCTCTGTGCCCTGCACCAGGTCATTTGCGGCTCCGGTCGAGGTCACGCCGAACACCGTCTCCTCGGCCATGCGGCCGCCGAACAGCACGGCCAACCGGTCTTCGATGTATTCCTGGCTGTAGGCGTGACGTTCCTCAGGAAGCTGCATGGTGACGCCCAGCGCCTGGCCCGTCGGCAGGATTGTCACCTTGTGAACGGGGTCGGCGTGCGTGAACAGCGTGGCGATCAGTGCATGGCCGCCTTCGTGATAGGCGGTGACTTCCCGCTCCCGCTCGGAGAGCGCCACCGACTCGCGTCGCTGGCCCATCAGCACTCTGTCGCGCGCGGCCTCGAAGTCTGCCTGTGCGATCATTTCGGAGTCGCGCCGCACGGCGTGCAGCGCCGCTTCGTTGACCAGATTGGCCAGGTCGGCGCCGCTCATGCCCGGAGTGCCCTTCGCCAAGGCCTCGAACAACACGTCGTCGTCGGTCTTCTTGTCTTTGGAGTGCACCGCCAGGATCGCCAGCCGCTCTGAGTACTCAGGCAGCGGCACAACGACCTGGCGGTCGAACCGGCCGGGGCGCAGCAACGCGGGATCCAAGATGTCTGGCCGGTTGGTTGCAGCCATCATCACGATGCCGCCGCTTTCCTCGAATCCGTCCATCTCGGCCAGCATCTGATTGAGCGTCTGCTCGCGCTCGTCATGCCCGCCGCCGAGGCCTGCCCCACGTTTGCGGCCGATCGAGTCGATCTCGTCGATGAAGATGATCGCTCGGCCCATCTTGCGGGCACTCTGGAACAGGTCGCGCACGCGGCTGGCGCCGACGCCCACGAACATCTCCATGAAGTCCGAGCCGGTCACCGACAAGAAGGGCACCCCGGCCTCTCCTGCCACCGCCCGGGCAATGAGCGTCTTGCCGGTGCCGGGAGGACCGACCAGCAGCACGCCCTTGGGGACCTTGGCGCCGATCGCCGTGAAGCGCTCCGGAGTCTTGAGGAAGTCGACGACCTCGGTGATCTCCTGCTTCACGCCGTCGTACCCGGCGATGTCGTCGAACTTCGTCGAGGGGCGCTCGGTGGTGTAGGTCTTGGCCTTGCTGCGGCCGATCGACATGATCCCCGACATCTGCCCCTGAGCACGTCGCTGCATCCACCAAAAGAGCAGGAAGATCAGGCCGAAAGGCAGCAGGAAAGGCAGCAGGCTGACGAGCAGGTTGGGCCGGTCGGTGTGGAACTCGATGGACACCCCGCGCTCGCGCAATAGGGCGAGATCGGTCTCGGGCAGCTCGAGGGGACCCTCGGAAGAGAACGTCGAGCCGTCGATGTACTCGCCGCTGATCTCTCCGGTGCCGTTGGTGATCGTGACGCTGTCGACGCGTCCCTCCGACACCTGCGCGATCAGACCGCTGTAGTCGACGGGATCGCGATCTTCATTTCGCAGCAGGCCTGGCAGGAACATCACCGACAGCAGCACCATGGCGAGCAACCAGATCGACCAGCGGGGCCAGCGTTCGTTTCGCCGGCGCGTCCCCGGTGTTGGGGACGAGCTCGGCTGCGGTGGGTGGTCGCTCGCGTTCTCTTCGGGTGGCGCGTCGGGAGGTTCGCTGGCGCGCGGCTTGCGCGCCCGGGAGTGCCGCTCGCCCGAGGGCACCTCAGATGCCATGTGTTCATGCTATGGCGGCGCTCCGGTGACCAGTAGCCGCGAGGTGTGCACAGCCCCTGAGCGCAGACGATCAGGACCCTTTCGGCCACTAACCTGCGCGGGTGGCGGCACTGACCACGCGCCCGTGGCGCTCGGGGGCGGTGCTGCGAGCGTGGGTCGAAGCCGCGGTTGTCGTGACGAGTTGCGCGGCCGTCGTGTTCTGGCTCGATCCGATCGGGGTCGTCTCGACGGCGACGCCGACCGGCGGCGACATGGGCGCCCATGTCTGGGGCCCGGCGTACTTGCGGGACGAACTGCTGCCAGCGGGCTCGCTGCGTGGCTGGTCGCCCGAGTGGTACGCGGGCATGCCGGCGATGCAGTTCTACATGGTGCTGCCGTACCTGATGGTCGTGGTCGCAGACCTGGTGCTGCCGTTCGGAGTGGCCTTCAAGCTCGTCGCGATCAGCGGTGTCGTCTCGATGCCGGCCACGGCTTGGTTGATGTGCCGGCTGGCGGGCTGGCCACGCCTGCTGCGGATGCTGGCGCCGGTGGCGGCGCTTCTGTTCGTCTTCGACGTGAACTTCACGATCTACGGCGGGAACGCGGCGTCGACATTGGCAGGGGAATTTGCCTTCTCGATCGCGCTGTCGGCGACGCTCGTGTACCTCGGCATGCTCTGGCGCTCGCTCGAGCGGGGCACTGGGCGCGCACGGGCGAGCCTGGTGCTGGCCTTCGTGGCCCTGTGTCACCCCATCCCTCTGGCCTTCGCGGTGGCTGCCAGCATCTTGATGGTCGCGGTGCGCAGCCTGCATGCGTTGCCCGATCGCATCGGCCGGGTCGGTGCGATGGGTACTTCGATCGCAGCGGTCATGCTGTGGGCCGCCGTCTGGAATATCACCGAGTCTCCGCTGGCTCGGCTGGCCGTACCGGTCGCGGCGGTCATTGCGCTGGTGGTGGGGGAGTGGCGACGGTCGTGGCATGCGCTCGTCATCGGCCTCGTCGGCGGAGCATTGTCGGCGTTCTGGACCGTGCCGTTCGTTGCGCGACGGGCGTTCTTGAACGACATGGGCTGGGAGCGGCTCGACTCCGTGCGGGAGCACCTGTTCTTCACCGACGAGATCGTCGGCGACGGGGCGCACCACAGCATCACCTGGCTGCTCGTGCTGGCAGCAGTCGGTGCCGCGGTCGGTCTTGCACGCTGGTATCGCCCGGCGATCACGTGGACTGTCATCGCCTTCACGATGGCCATGGGTTTTGTCCACTGGCCCCAGCACCGGCTGTGGAATGCCCGGATCCTGCCCTTTTGGTACCTGGCCGTGTACCTGCTGGCGGCGATGGGTGTGTGGCTCATCATCGAGGGGCTGACCCGTCCAGGCTCGAACCGCTCCGACGGCAACGGGGCTCACCTCGCCGCAGCAGCGCGCTGGGTGCGCATGGCGACCCCGGTTGTCGCGCTGGTTGGGGGAATAGGCCTGCTGGCATTGCGATTCGGCGACATTCCCGGAACCAGGCTGGACGCACAAGGGGACTACCGCTGGGGCCCGTTGACGGTGTCGGCGGACGACCGCAATTTCGTCCGCGGCTGGGCGCGCTGGAACTTTCGCGGTTATGAGGGACGCCCGTCATATCCCGAGTACCACTCCTTCGTCAGCGCCATGAGCGAGGTCGGCGATCGTTACGGCTGCGGGCGATTGCTGTGGGAGTACGACCGAGACATCGTGGGCGCGTACGGCACCCCGATGGCACCGATGCTGCTGCCGCACTGGACCGACGGCTGCATCGCCTCGATGGAGGGTCTCTATTTCGAATCGTCACCGACGGTGCCGTTCCACTTCCTCATGCAGTCGGAGCTGTCGGCGGCGCCGTCGCGTCCGATGCGCGGCCTGCCCTACAACGCCCTGAATTTCGCACTCGGCGTGCCCCACCTGCAGATGTCCGGCGTGCGCTACTACGCAGCGTTCAGCGCCGAGGCCACTGCGGCGGCACAGGAGTCGGCTGATTTGCAGTTCATTGCCTCGGCGGAGCCATGGTCGATCTACCTGGTCGCCGACAGCGACGTCGTGTCTGCGCTGCCCTTCGAGCCCGCAGTTGCACCCGATGTGTCTCACGCCGGGCGGGCATGGACCGACCCAGCCGCGATTTGGTGGAATGACCCCGCGGCATGGGACGTGCCGATTGCGGCAGCGGGGGCCGAGCATTGGTCGCGGGTGTCACTGCTACCGTCACCCGGCAGTGCGGGCGGCGCGCGGGATTCGTTGCCGAGATTCAGCGCGGCGCCACGGCGAGCGCTGCCGCCGGTGCACATCGAGGACACAGCCATGGGTCGCGACTGGCTGTCGTTTTCGGTGGATCGAACCGGGGTGCCGGTGCTGGTGAAGGTGTCGTACTTCCCGAACTGGTCGGTCAGCGGCGCCGAGGGCCCGTACCGGGTGACTCCCAACTGGATGGTGGTGGTTCCCACCGATTCCCACGTCGAGCTCAGATATGGCGCCACGGCGGTCGAGTACCTCGCCTGGCTGGCAACGCTGCTCGGCGCAGTCGCGCTCGCGCTGGTCGCCGTGCGGCCCCCGGCCCGTTTCGGTCGCTCGCCTGCGGTGCGCGGCTTCGATCCCGAACGACCGGCTGCAGAGTTTGGCCGCGCGGTGCCCGAGGTCTCGGTCGTTGTGCCGGCCTACCAAGCTGCGCACCTCGTCGGTACCGCCGTCTCGGAGATCAGCGCAGCCCTGCGTCGAAATGAGGCTCTAGACGGCAGACTCGAGATTGTCGTGGTCGACGACGGTTCGACCGACGGCACAGCAGAGGCGGCCCGGCGGGCCGGGGCCGACGTCGTGGTGTCGTTGGAGGCGAATCGCGGCAAGGGCGCGGCGGTGCGCACGGGAATGCTTGCGGCGAGCGGTCGCTTGCGTCTGTTCACCGACGTGGACCTGGCCTATCCGCCCGGCCAGCTCACCGAGCTCGTCGATGCACTCGACCGCGGGGCGGATGTGGCGCTCGGGAACCGGCGCCATGCCCAAGCGCGCACCATCAGCCCGGCGGCGCCCGCTCGCGCGATCGCGAGCCGGATGTTCAACGCATTCACCCGCCTCGTGCTGCTCCGCCGCTACCGCGATACGCAATGCGGCTTCAAGGGTTTCACCGCTGAGGCTGCGCAGGAGATCTTCAGCCGTGCCGTCATCGACGGCTTCACCTTCGATGTGGAAGTGCTCTACCTCGTCGAGCACCTCGACCTGACATCGGTCGAGGTGCCCGTCGCCGTGGACCATTCAGCGGACACCACCGTCCGGCTGGTCGCCCAGTCGCTCAAGGTCGTGACCGATATCTGGCGTATCCGTCACCGCGCCGCAGCAGGCGCATACGACACACCCCCAGAGTTTCAAGAGCTGAACCAAAACGCACAGTCGCTATAGCGGCGGAGGCGGCAGGAAACTCTGCGACGTTGCGACCTGCTGGATCGCGGGAGCAGAGGGTCCTGCCGCCTCCGCCGCGGTCGCGCTCTTCGACGCTCGGGCCCCGGCTTCGACTATCGGCTCAGCCTCTAGGCCTGGGCGTCTTGAACCTCAGCCGCCGGACTGCTGGGCGGGCTCTTTGGGTGCGGCCTTCGCTCGTTGCTTGCGACGACGGCCATGAGCGGGGCGGGCCGTGATGAGCCCGGTGTCCGTTCCTTCGGAGCCGCACGGTGCCGAGAGCGAGATCGTGGAACCGTCACGCCACTGGGGCGCTGCTGAGAGAACAGGCCCGCTTCATCCAACAGCACCCGGTCCTCGTATTCGTCGAACCACAGTGCTTCGGGGTTCCGGCCGACGATGGTGACTTTGCCCCGGTCTGGCGCATGGGCCGGATTGCGCAGGACCTTGAAGATCACCACGCCGTCCTCGGCACCCCGCAGCCCGGCAATCGGTCCATCGGTCACTGCGGAGACTTCCGTCTTGCCCTTGTAGTGCACGATGGTCAGACGGGCGTGCGACTCCACGCCCGACAGCCCGCGTTGGGAGTCGTTGAGAAGCTGCCATGCGGTCTCGATGGGCACGTTGAACGCCTTGTAGGCGACGATGTTCCTTCCGCAGAAGAAGTAGTGGTTCTCGACACCGACGCTCTTGAGCGTGCGCTGGAGGATCCGCAATGCGTCGGCGTCGTCGTTCACGCCTGCGATGATCGGAGTCTGGTTCTCGACGCTGATCCAGCCGCGTTCAACCAGCGAGTCGACCGCTCGCCGGGTGTTCTGACGCCACTGAAGGAAGCCCTTGTCATCGGCGATGTACTGACCATCGGGATCTTTCAGCAGGAATTCGTCTGGATGGTTGAAGTGGATCATGAACCGCAGCGAAACATCCGGATAGATCTCGTGAAAGCGATCGATCATCGCAAAGAAGGCTTCGTCGAATCGGTCCGGGTAGAAGGCCAGCTCCTTGGTGCCCACGCGGATGGCTTCGGCGCCCGCCTCCGCCAAGGCCGTGAACCATGCTGCCAGCTTGGAGTTCGGCAGCACCATCGGGTCGCCGCCTGACAAGAGAACCTCACGCAGCTTCGGCCTGCCAGTCTCGGGATGAGTTCCCCCGTTTGCCGCAACGGCGTCATTGTGTGACCGGATGTACTCGGTGATCTCACCGACTTGCGCGAGGCCCTTCTTCTTGACTGTGCCGTCGGAGCGTTCAATCTCTTTGCGCCCAATCAGTTCCTCGCGATAACAGAATCTGCAATGAGCTGAGCAAGTGGAAATAACGTAGAGCAGCGCCATTTCATACTTGTGTAGCAGTCCTTCTATTGGGCTGTAGTCAAGTTGATTCGCCGGGTCTGGATCGCCTTCGAGATCTGTCGTTTCGTCTGGTGAAGCCTTTACCAGTTTTTGTATTGCTGAACTTGACGTAGCCATTTCGAAATAGTGGCGGGTCAGCTTGACGGGCATCCTTGCTTCAACATCACGTTCAGTTCCGCGTAGTTGGCCTAAGTCGTCGAGCTCTTCCTTGCTATAAAAGTTACGGAATTCCTCGGGCGCGGAGCCACTCATGAAGGGTTCTAGACCATTGACAATCTGACGGTCGTACCTGGGGTTCTCGACCTCGTCAAGTACCAATTGTTCACGTTCTGTTGGCTGATATTTCCTTTTGATCATCGCCTCGTTCGCTCGCTTCAGGCAGGTTCGTATCCCACTCTCTGAGACCACCCTAGGGAAACGTGGGTGCAAATTGCAAGGGCGTTGTCCGCAGCAGCCGCGCACCGCTGCGCGGAACTACGCTCTTCGCGGCTCCAAATCGAGCGCGAAATTTGAGCTTCGATTGCCGCGGAATCGTGCGAAATCAGGGGTCTCGCGGCGGCCGCAGAGGGCGTTGCGAGACGCACGGCTTAGGCTTCCCCAGCACTATGGCGGACAGTATCGATCCTGTGCCAGAAGACGTATTGCGTGGCATCTTCAAGGCATATGACATACGTGGCATTTGTCCCGACGAGCTGAGTCCGTCGGCCGCGCGCGGAATCGGCCACGCCTTCGCTGAATGGTCCGCAGCCAAGCAGATCGTGATGGGGCGCGACATGCGACCGAGCGGCGTTTTCTTGGCCGACGCGTTCGCTGAGGGAGTCATGGCGGCCGGGGTCGATGTCATAGACATCGGACTGGCCTCGACAGACCTGCTCTACTTCGCGTCCGGCCATCTGGACATGCCCGGTGCGATGCTCACCGCTTCGCACAATCCGGCGGCCTACAACGGCATCAAGCTGTGCGGACCCCGAGCCGCTCCGGTGGGTGCCGACAGCGGGCTTGCCGAGATCGCCGCGCGGTCGACGCGGGGTGCCCGCTCGCCCAGCGGCGGGGGCCGACGCCGCAGGGGTGACCTGCTCGACGCTTTTGCAGCACACGTCCGTTCGTTCGTCGACGTCGAATCGCTTGCACCTTTGCGGGTGGTGGCAGATACGGCCAATGGCATGGGGGGCTATGTGCTGCCGGCGGTGTTCGAGCCGCTGCCGTTGGACTGGGAACTGATGTACGGCGAACTCGACGGCACGTTTCCCAATCATCCCGCCGATCCCATCCAGCCTGAGAATCTCGTCGATCTCAGCGAACGCGTGCTGAGCACGGGCGCCGATGTCGGACTTGCGTTAGACGGCGATGCCGACAGGGTCTTTCTCGTGGACGAACGCGGCCGTGCTGTCAGCGGATCGCTCCTCACGGCGCTGGTGGCCCAGGCGATGCTGCGTCGCAGCGGGCCGGGGCCGATCCTGCACAACCTGATCTGCTCTCGCGCCGTGCCAGAGGCGATCACCGAAGCGGGCGGTCAGCCGCTGCGGACTCGCGTCGGGCACAGCTACATCAAGGCCGAGATGGCTCGCACGGGGGCGGCTTTCGGGGGCGAGCACAGCGGCCACTACTACTTCGCCGACAACTTTGGGGCCGACTCCGGCCTGATCGCTGCGCTAATTGCGCTCGAGCAGCTGAGCGTGGCCTCGGTGCCGCTGTCGGAACTGCTGGCCCCTCTCGACCGGTATGCATCCTCGGGCGAGATCAACACCCCGGTCGCCGATATCGACGAGGTGATGCGCCGGGTGTCGGAGCACTTCGCCGGTCTCGCGCAGGATCGTCTCGACGGTCTGACGGTCGACGGCGGCGACTGGTGGTTCAACCTGCGGCCTTCCAACACAGAGCCGCTGCTGCGGTTGAATCTCGAAGCGCCCGACACTGCGGCGGTGAACGAACGGGTGAGTGAGATCGAGACGCTGCTGGCATGATCGCCGCATGGATTCGCAACCGACGCCGCGCGGCTGGCTCTCCAAGCACCTCGCGGACCCGCATGTGGCTTGACCCCGCGCTGGCGCAACTCCTGGCCTGCCCGCAGGACAAGGGACCGCTCTACTTCGTGGCGGGCGAGGATCTGCTCTACAACCCGCGCCTCGCGCGTGCCTACGCCATCAACGACGGGATTCCGGTGCTGCTGATCGACGAGGCTTCCGCCGTCGATCCCGCCGCCGCCGCAGCGCTGGATGAGCGCATCGCCAGCGGCGAGCTCGCTCCGACGTTCGACCAATGACCGACAGCTCGCAGGGGCCGACTGCCGGCACCGGGAGGTGCCCGTGATGACTCCGACGACGGGTCCAGTGGAATCCGGCATCGACACGATGGGGATGGCGGCCGCGGTGGCCGGACTGCCGGCCCAGATGCAAGACGCCTTGGCCGCGGCCGAAGACGTGAGGGGCCCAGCACGCGGCGGCCCGAGCGACGATGCGCTGATTTCGAACGTGATCGTCATGGGCATGGGCGGATCGGGCGTGGCCGGAGACATCATCTCGGCGCTGGCGGCGCCCCAGATGCGCGTCCCGGTAGCTGTCGCCAAGGGTTACGAGTGCCCTGCGTTCGTCGGACCATCGACCCTGGCCATCGCGGTTTCGTTCAGCGGCAACACCGAAGAGACGCTTGAGGCGGCCACGACTGCTCACGACGCCGGTGCCTCGATGATCGCCGTCACTGCCGGCGGTCGGCTGGCTGAACTGGCCGCGCAATGGGGGGCTCCGCTGTACGAGGTGGACGCCAGCATCCCGATGCCCCGGGCCGCGGTGGGCGCCATCTCGGTTGCGCCGCTCGTGGCGCTCGAGCGAGCCGGTCTGCTGTCGGGCGTCGCCGACTGGGTGCGCGCCGCGGCGAGTCAGCTGCATGTGCGCCGGGACAGCGCCGGAAGCGATGCCGGCCCTCCCGAAGCCATCGTGCGAGCGATCGGCGAGGGCGAGATGCTGCCGGTCTTCTACGGCGGAGGGGCGCTGGGGGCCGTTGCTGCAGGTCGAGCCAAGGCCCAGATCAACGAGAACGTCAAGATCCCTTCCTACGCCAGCGCGATGCCCGAGCTCTGCCACAACGAGCTCGCAGGATGGGATCTGGCAGGCCCGCCCGACGACGGCTCGCCGCTGGCGGTGATCGCGCTGCGGCACGGCTTCGAGCACCCCCAGACCCGGCGACGCTACGACTTTGCCCGTCGCGTCCTGGAAGGAGCCCGCACAGCGGTGCCGTACTGCGAATTGCACGCGAACGGCGACGGCGAGATGGCGCAACTCTTCGACCTCATTTTCCAGGTCGACGTCTTTAGCCTTCGTGTCGCCGCAGCAGCCCGGCGCGACCCAGGGCCCATCGGCGTGCTCACCGAACTGAAGGATTACCTTGCCCGACATTGACTTCGAGGTTGCTGATCTCAGCCTCGCGGCAGCAGGCCGCCTGCAGATCGACTTGGCAGAGACCGAGATGCCCGGCCTCATGGCCCTGCGTGCGCAGCACTTCGATGCCCAGCCGCTGCGCGGCGCACGCATCACCGGCTCGCTGCACATGACCGTCCAGACCGCTGTGCTCATAGAGACCTTGGTCGACCTCGGTGCGCAGGTGCGCTGGGCGTCCTGCAACATCTTCTCGACCCAGGACGAGGCCGCCGCAGCCGTCGTCGTCGGGCGGGACGGGGGCACGCCCGACGAGCCGCGAGGCGTGCCGGTCTTCGCCTGGAAGGGCGAGACTCTGGCTGAGTACTGGCACTGCAACTACCGCGCGCTGCATTGGCCGGACGGGCCCGGGCCCACGCTGATTGTCGATGACGGCGGCGATGCCACATTGATGGTTCAGCTCGGTGCCCGCTACGAGAGCGACGGCGACGTTCCCGAGCTCCCATCCGAAGGCCCCGACGCAGCGTCGCCCGACGAGGTGGTGTTGCACGGCTTGCTTGCTGACCTTCGACAGACCCACTCAGGCCTGTGGACCGAAATCGCTGCCGGCGTCCGCGGGGTCTCCGAGGAGACGACGACGGGGGTGAACCGGCTCTACGAGATGGCAGCGCGCGGGGAGCTGACCTTCCCCGCCTACAGCGTCAACGACTCGGTGACGAAGTCCAAATTCGACAACCTCTACGGCTGCCGGCACTCGCTGCTCGACGGCATCAACCGGGCAACTGACGTGATGCTGGGCGGAAAGGTGGCCTTCGTGGCGGGCTACGGCGATGTCGGCAAGGGGTGCGCCCAGGCGCTGCGAGGTCAGGGCTGCCGGGTCATCGTCTCCGAGATCGATCCGATCAATGCCCTGCAGGCCGCCATGGAAGGCTTCGAAGTCGACCGACTCGAAAATGTGCTGGGCATTGCTGACATCTACGTAACTGCCACGGGCAACCGCGACATCATTTCCGCTGAGCACATGTCGCGAATGAAGCACCAAGCCGTCGTGGCCAACATCGGGCATTTCGACAACGAGATCGACATGGCGGGCCTGGCTGCGATGTCCGATGTCCAGCGACGTTCGATCAAGCCGCAGGTCGACGAGTTCGTGTTCCCGGGCGGGAACTCGGTGATCGTGCTGGCCGAGGGCCGCTTGGTGAATCTTGGCTGCGCTACCGGGCATCCGAGCTTTGTGATGTCGATGAGCTTCACTAATCAGGTGCTCGCCCAGCTCGAATTGCATGCACGCGCGGAAGAGCTTTCCACCGATGTTCATGTGCTTCCGAAGCGCCTGGATGAGGAAGTGGCCCGCTTGCACCTCGACAAGCTTGGGGCCAAGCTCACCCGCCTGACGTCGGGACAGGCCTCGTACCTCGGTCTGGACGTCGACGGTCCGTACAAGGCAGACCGTTACCGCTACTGAGGTATTGCTGCAGCCGAGCAAGCGTCGTCGCGCCCGCGGCGAGGGCGGCAGTGACCTCTGCTCCCGCGATCCGGCAGGTCGCAACGTCGCAGAGTCCCGTGCCGCCCTCGCCGCTTGGTGATCTGTTCGTTCACCGCTTCGCCTCTTAATTCTCTTGGTGGGCGAAGTCCGCAGCCGTATGGTCCCGCGGGTGCTGTTCGAGGTGCGCTGTCCCGGCTGTGCGGCACTCGGGTGGTGTCCTTGCGCGGGGTGCATCGCATCGCTCGCCGGTCCTGAGCCTGCGCTGGTCCAGGGCGCGGACTCGGTCGCGCTGCTGTTTGCCCACGAAGGTGTCGGCCGAGAGTTTGTGCATGCATTCAAGTACCGGGGCGAACGGGCCATTGCCCGCTGGCTGGGCGACTCGCTGGCGTTGGCACATCTTGCTGCGCGTGACGCCACCGCAGCGATTGACCCCACCGCGATTGACGCCGCAGCGATTGACCCTGCGGCGATTGACCCTGCCGCGATTGACCCCGCCGCTATCGACCCCGCAGCGATTGACATGGTCACTTGGGCGCCTACGACTGCAGCGCATCGCCGCGCGCGTGGCTTCGACCAAGCTGAGACACTGGCCCGCAGCACGGCTCGGGCGTTGGGAGTGCGTCCGGCGAAGCTGCTCCGGCGCGTCGGCTCGGCAGCGCAGTCAGGTGCCAGCCGCGAAGTGCGATTGGCAGGTCCTCGCTTTGAAGGCCGCTCACGCGCTGGCGGATGCCGGGTCCTGCTCGTGGACGACGTGGTCACCACCGGCGCCACGCTGCGAGCGGCAACGGCTGCGCTGGTGGGTGCGGGGGCACAAGCCGTCCATGTGGCAGCGTGTGCTCGACGGGGTCGTGACCGCGTCCCCGCTGCTGCCTAACATGGCACTCCCTTCAGTTCGAGCAGGGCGATAACCGCCGTACGCCTGCTCAGAAAGCCGAGGCGATGCAAATCACCATCACGGGTCGCAAAGTTCAGGTTCCCGACGATGTTCGGGCTGCGGTAGAGCGGAAGATCGGGGCACTAGATCGATTCGTCGCTGGGCTGGATCGTGCCGAAGTGGTATTCCGGGAGGAGAAGAATCCGCGCATCGCTGAGCGGGAGCAGGTGGAGGTGACGCTGCTCGGCCACGGTCACCATGTGCGCGCCTCGGTCGCTGGTGTCGATCAGCACCAGGCGGTCGATCTCGCAGTGGGCAAGCTCGGCAAGCAGCTGCGCAAGCTCAAGACCCGCGTCGTGCGCCGGCACCGTCCCAATCTGCACCGCGACGAGGCCCATCATCCGCTCGCCCGGCTCGAGAACGACCTCGTCAACGGTGCTGCTGCGCCCGAGGCGGCGCCACGGCCTGATGATCCCGAGTGGGTGCCCCGCATCGTCCGCCGCAAGACATTCGACTTGGAGCTGATGGATCCCGCCGAAGCCGTGACCCGTATGCAGCTGCTGGACCACGATTTCTTCCTCTTCGTGAACGCGGAGACCGGCAAGCCCGGTGTGGTGTATCTGCGCTCAGACGGCGACGCGGGCCTCATCGAGATCGACGACTGAGGGCCGGGCTGCGACAGAAAATCCTCGGCTCTGGTGTCGGGGGGCAGCGGTAGCCTGCGCTCGTGGCTCTGTTTCAGCGCGTACTCCGTGCCGGGGAAGGCAAGAAACTGCGCCTGTTGGAGCAGTTGGCCCCCGAGATCAACGCTGTCGAGCCGGAAGTCGAGCGCCTCTCCGACGAAGGGCTGAGGGCTCGCACGGGCGAGTTTCGAGCTGAACTCGACCGCGGCGCCGATCTCAACGACATCTTGGTGGATGCCTTCGCGGTCACCCGCGAGGCGGCGCGACGGGTCATCGGCCAGCGCCACTACGACGTGCAGCTCATCGGCGGCGCGGCGCTGCACTTCGGCTGGGTGGCCGAGATGCGCACCGGTGAGGGCAAGACGCTCGTGTCGACCTTGCCGGTGTATCTCAATGCGCTTGCCGGCAAGGGCGTCCACGTCGTCACCGTCAACGACTACCTGGCCGCCCGCGACGCCGAGTGGATGGGGCGCATCCACCGCTTCCTGGGTCTCGATGTGGGGCTCGTGGTGCCCGGCCCCTACGACGCTGCGCACAAGCGTCGCCAGTACGACGCAGACATCACCTACGGCACCAACAACGAGTTCGGATTCGACTACCTGCGCGACAACATGGCGCCGTCACGGGACGCTCAGGTCCAGCGGGGGCACAACTACTGCATCGTGGACGAGGTCGACTCGATCCTCATCGACGAAGCCCGTACACCGCTCATCATCAGCGGCCGGGTTGCCGACGCCGCCAAGCTGTACCAGCAGTTCGCACGGATCGCTTCGACGATGACCCGCGACGTCGACTACGAAGTCGAGGAAGACAAGCGCAACGTGGCCGTGCTCGAGCCGGGCATCTCCAAGGTCGAGCGGGCGCTCAACATCGACAACCTCTACGACGAGGTCTCGGCCAACCTCGTCCACCAGATGAACGCTGCGCTGCGGGCCAAGGAGCTGTACCGCCGCGACAAGGACTATGTCGTCTCGCACGGCGAGGTCAAGATCGTCGACGAGTTCACCGGCCGCATCCTCGAAGGGCGGCGCTGGAGCGAGGGGCTTCATCAGGCCGTCGAAGCCAAGGAGGGGGTGGCGATCAAGGAGGAGAACCAGACGCTCGCCACCATCACCCTGCAGAACTACTTCCGCCTCTACGACAAGCTCGCCGGAATGACCGGCACCGCCACCACCGAGGCAGCGGAATTCAATGGCACCTACGGGCTTGACGTGGTGCCGGTGCCGACCCATCTGCCCGTGGCGCGGGACGACCAAGGCGACCTCATCTACAAGACCGAGGCGGCCAAGCTCGAGGCCGTCGTCGACGACATCGTCGAGCGCATCGCTGCGGGCCAGCCGACCCTCGTCGGCACCGTCAGCGTCGAGAATTCCGAGAAGCTGTCAGCAGCGCTGGAGCGCCGGGGCATCGATCACAACGTGCTCAACGCCAAAGAGCACACGCGCGAGGCCGAGATCATCGCGCAAGCCGGCCGGCTGGGCTCGGTCACCGTGGCCACCAACATGGCTGGCCGCGGTGTCGACATCCTGCTCGGCGGCAACCCCGAGGGGATGGCGCGCCGCGACCTGCTGCGCGAGAAGCTCGATCCCGACGATCCAGCCAACGCGGCAGACCTCGCGGCGCGCGCCGAGCGCTACGAGCCCGAGTGCAAGGTCGAGGGTGACGCCGTGCGCAAGCTGGGCGGCCTCTACGTGCTGGGCACCGAGCGTCACGAGTCGCGACGCATCGACAACCAGCTTCGTGGCCGTTCGGGCCGCCAGGGCGATCCAGGGGCGAGCCGCTTCTACCTCTCGCTGGAAGACGACCTGATGCGCCTGTTCGCGACAGGCGCCGTGAACTGGGTGATGGACCGCACGCTGCCCGATGACGTGCCGCTCGAGGCGAAGATGGTCACCAAGGCCATCGAGCGGGCGCAGAACACCGTCGAGCAGAAGAACGCCGAAGTTCGCAAGAACGTTCTCAAGTACGACGAGGTGATGAACGAGCAGCGCAAGGTCATCTATACGCGCCGGGAGCAGATCCTCGGCGGCGACGACCTGCGCACCGAATCGCTGGGGTATCTGCGAGATGCCGCCGAGGCAGCGGTGCTGGATCACTGTGCGAGCGAGGTCCCCGCCGAGTGGGACATCGACGGGCTGCTGGCCACCATCGGCACCTATTGGCCCACCGAGCTCACGGCCGCTGAGCTCTCAGGCGACGGGGACGGGCTGTCGGGAAAGGGCCAGCGCGACTGGAGCGTGGACGACGCGGTCGAGTTGGTGTGCGCCGACGGTGAGCACCACTACGAGGCGCGTGAGGCCGAGATCGGGCCCGAGGCGATGCGCGAGGTGGAGCGCCAAGTGATGCTGCGTCTCATCGACCAGCGCTGGCGGGAGCATCTCGCCGACATGGATCATCTGCGCGAGGGCATCCACCTGCGCGGCATCGGCCAGAAGGACCCCGTGGCGGAATGGCAGCGCGAGGGCTTCGACATGTTCGGTGCAATGCTCGATCGTGTCTACCGCGACTTCGTGACCTACGTGATGCACGTGCAGATTGCGCCATCGCCAGTTGACGGCGCAGCAGCCTCCGATGCTGCGTCGCCGACGGCCGGACCTTCGGCTTCGACACCAGCAGGCGGCACAAGCCGGACAACCGACGTGCAGTACACGGCGCCAGACCTCACTCCTTCGACGGTTGGCGCCGGCAACGGGGCATCGGCCACTGCGTCGGCGCCACGGGGCCCCAGCGGTCCGTCGCAGTCACGCCGGATTGCCGCTGGGTCGGCTGGCACCGTGGTCAAGACGGCCCAGGAAAAGCTGGGCCGCAACGATCCCTGCCATTGCGGATCGGGCCGCAAGTTCAAGCACTGCCACGGCCGCTGAGAGGCTGAGCCGTCACGATGAGCCGAACCTTGAGCGACCTTGCCGACGCGTTGGCCGACCTCGATCGGCGCGTGAACGAGGCACATCAATACTTGGGGATCGACGAGGCGCGCGCCGTGGCAGATGGACTGGAGGCTGAGGCCTCCGAGCCGTCGCTGTGGGACGACCCCAACCGCGCCCGTGCGGTCACTACTCGGCTGTCGCGTGTGCGCGACGACATCGAGCGATGGGAACGGGCGCGGGCAGACGTCGAAGACGCCGCAGCGCTGGCCGAGCTGGCAACCGAGGAAGACGACGCCGACCTGCTTCCCGAGATCGACGAGGTCGTCGAAGGAGCTGAGCGCCGCCTCGCGGACATCGAGCTGATGGCACTGTTCAGCGGCGAGCACGATGACAACGACGCGGTGTGCGAGATCAACTCGGGTGCTGGGGGCACCGACGCGTGCGACTGGGCCGAGATGCTGCTGCGCATGTATCAGCGCTGGGCCGAGCGCAACGACTTCAGCGTCGAGCTGACCGAGGCAACCGACGGGGGGGAGGCCGGCATCAGCTCCGCAACCTTTCTCGTGAGGGGGCGGCACGCCTTCGGGTTCCTCGCAGCCGAGCGGGGTGTGCACCGCCTGGTGCGCATCTCGCCATTCGATGCGCAGTCCCGCCGGCACACGGCGTTTGCCTCCCTGAAGGTCGTCCCGTTCTTCGACGAGGTCTCCGACGAGGTGCCGATCGACGAGAGCGAATTGCGCATCGACACGTACCGCTCGTCTGGGGCGGGCGGTCAGCACGTGAACGTCACCGATTCCGCCGTGCGCATCACGCACCTGCCGACGGGCATCGTCGTGGCGTGCCAGAACGAGCGCAGCCAGCACCAGAACAAGGATCGGGCCATGCAGATGCTGGCAGCGAAGCTCGCGGACCTGCAGCGGACCGAACGCGAGGCCGAGGTAGCCGCGCTGGCAGGCGAGCAGCGCGACGTGGCGTGGGGCAGCCAGATTCGTTCCTACGTGCTGCACCCGTACCAGCAGGTCAAGGACCTGCGCACGGGCATGGAAATCGGCAACGTGGATGCCGTGCTTGACGGTGAGCTGGACGGTCTGATGGAGGCGTGCCTGCGCTGGCAGCGCTCTCAGCGGGGAGCGGACGGTCCTGCCTGAGTTGCCGGAGTTCTCGGGGTGCCTGAGTTTCGGCGGATTGCTGGCGTACCTTGGATTCAGCTTGTTCTCACACGGCCCTGCTGGAATCCGACTCGTCGGCATCCAGCGCAGCGATGCCGGCGGGCGCAAGCTGGCTGCTCAATCTGAAGGCGCGCATGATCCGCTTCGACAACGTCACGAAGATCTACAAGGGCGAGACGCGGGCGGTCAACGCCGTGACGCTCAACATCGAAAAGGGCGAGTTCGTCTTCCTGGTCGGACCGTCCGGCTCGGGCAAGTCCACGATGCTGCGCCTGATGACGTGTGAGGAGAAGGTCACCGACGGCAATATTCACGTGGCAGGCAAAGACTTGTCCAAGCTGACGAGCTGGCGCGTGCCCTACCTGCGACGAAACATCGGCTCGGTCTTCCAGGACTTCAAGCTGCTGCCGAACAAGACCGTCTACCAGAACGTGGCCTTCGCCCTCGAAGTCATCGGTCGCCCCGAGAATGTCATTCGCACGCAAGTTCCCGCCATCTTGGAGCTGGTCGGCCTTGAGGACAAGCACCGGCGGTTCCCCGATGAGCTCTCGGGCGGCGAGCAGCAGCGGGTCAGCGTTGCCCGGGCGTTCGTGAACCGGCCGCTCATCTTGCTGGCCGACGAGCCCACCGGAAACCTCGACCCTGACACCTCAGAGGAACTCACGTCGCTGCTGGACCGGATCAATCGCACCGGCACCACCGTGGTCATGGCCACGCACGATCAAGCGATTGTGAACCGCATGCGGCGCCGGGTGGTGGCGCTGCGGCACGGCGAACTCGTGCGTGATGAGCAGCGTGGCGCCTACGGCGGCGAGACTGGGCCTGCCGAGGCTGCCGCGACCGGGCCTGCGGAGGCTGCCGCGTCCCAGCCTGCCGATGGGGACAATCCGTGAGCCGGATCCGCTACTTCGCGCGGGAGACCTGGACCAACATCCGGCGCAATCTCACGCTGACGTTCGCCGCGATTCTCACCGTGGCTGTCGGCGTGATGCTGGTCGGCATGGGGCTGATGGCGGGCTATGCCAGCGGCAACGCGCTTGACCGTTGGGAGGGCGGCGTCCAATTCGAGGTGTTCCTGAACCCCCAGATCGATCCCAGCCAGATCGATGCGCTCGGCATCGAGCTGCAGAATCATCCCGAGATCGATCGCATCGAGTTCTTCAGCTCTGAAGAGGCCTACGCGCTGGTGTCCCAGCAGATGGCCGACCAGCCCGAGCTGCTCGCGCAGGTGTCGCCTGAGGCGTTGCCCGCGTCTTACCGGGTCGTGCCCCGCTCAGTCGAGTCGGAACTGATCGAGTCGCTGGCTGCGCAATTCCGCCAGCGGCCGGGCGTGATGTCGGTGCAGACCGGTCGAGAAGAGGTGGACGCCATCCGGACGTGGTTCACCTCGTTCCAGGGCATCGTGCTGCTGCTGTCGATCGTGCTGTCTGGGGCCAGCGTCATGCTCATCTTCAACTCGATCCGGGTGGCGATGTTCGCCCGGCGGCGCGAGATCGAGGTCATGAAGCTGGTCGGGGCCACGAACAGCTTCATCCGCTTCCCGTTCATGCTCGAGGGCATGCTGCACGGACTCATCGGAGGCATCATCGGCGCGATTGCTGCGGGCGCGCTGCGAGGCCATGTCGAGGGGCTGTTCTCGCGTTCGGAGATCTTGGCCTTCTTCCGGTCGTTCGTGGTCACGTCCAGTCAGTTCACGACCGTGGTGATCATCACTGTGATCGCCGGCGTCGTCGTCGGGATTCTCGGTTCGGCATTCGCAGCAAGTCGCTTCCTCGACGTGTAGAAAAGCCGCCGACACCGCCGTCCGCCACGAAGGGCGGCAGCAAGGACAGGGGGCGAAGTGCCGGAGTTCGAGACGATCCTGTATGACGTAGACGACCGCGTCGCGACCATCACGCTCAATCGCCCTGAGCGGTTGAACGCGTTCAACAGCCAGATGCTGCGTGACGTGATGGACGCCATCGACCTGGTCGATGCCGACGACAATGTGCGCGCCGTGATATTCACCGGCGAGGGTCGCGGGTACTGCGCTGGGGCGGACCTCAGCGGCGGTTCAAACACCTTCGACTTCGAGAGACAGAGCGACGAGCAGAAGGCCGCGCGGGCGTCGGAACGCAGCTCCAGCGGCGACATGGAATGGATGCGCGACGGCGGGGGATTGCTGACGCTGCGCCTCTATGAGTGCAACAAGCCGCTGATCGCTGCGATCAATGGGCCTGCGGTCGGCGTGGGCGTCACGATGACGCTGCCGATGGACATCCGGCTGGCGTCGACGAAGGCCCGCATCGGCTTTGTGTTCGCCCGGCGCGGCGTGGTGCCCGAGGCCTGCTCGTCGTATTTCTTGCCACGCGTGGTCGGGCTGTCGAAAGCGCTGGAGTGGTGCTTCAGCGGCCGCGTCTTCGATGCAGACGAAGCCCTCGAAGGCGGCCTCGTGCGCAGCCTGCACGAGCCTGACGATCTGCTGCCCGCGGCCCGGGCGATTGCGGCCGAGATCGCCCAGAACACCTCAGCGGTCTCCGTGTCGGTGATCCGCCACATGCTGTGGCGAATGCAGGCCGCCGATCATCCGATGGAGGCGCACAAGATCGACTCCCGGGGGATCTATCACCTCGGACGCGGCGCCGACGCGCATGAAGGCGTGGCCTCGTTCCTCGAGAAGCGACCGCCGGAATTCACGCTGCGCCCGACCCAGGACTTGCCCGAGTACTTCCCCTGGTGGGACGAGCCCGAATTCAGCTAGAGGCTGAGGGATCGTCGCCCCAGCCGGTGAGCGCGATGCCCGCGACGCAGGCGCCGACTGCGAGCCCGAAGGCGGGACCGAAGCTGTCGAACCAGTCGGCTGTTGCGCCGCCGAGCTGCGGCCCCGCCGCCAAGCCGAGGCCGAACACGATTGTGGCAACCCCGTAGGCGGAGCCGAATTCGTCGCCCGAGAGGTTGTCGCTGACCCGGGCTGCGATCGAGGCGATGATGCCGGTGAACGCCGTGCCGAAGATGAACGCCGACACCCACGCCAGTGCCTGCCCGCCTACGGCGAGCAGGGGATAGGCCGTCATGAACACGACGGAGATCAACGACACCGCGAACCCGATGGTGACGGTGCGCCGCCTGCCGAGACGGTCGGCTGAGCGCCCGAAGATCGGACCGCCGGCGATGCTGCCGATGCCGATCGACGAGAAGGCAATCGCAGCGTCGCGAGCTTCGAAGAGATCCGCGTAGCCCTCGAGGTGGTCCACGATGAACGTGAGCACCGTCGTGACCACGAAGGCGTGCAGCGTGTAGGCGGTGATCAGCCGCCCAGCCTGTGGGACTTTGGCGAGTGCGGCGCGGGCGCCGCCGAATCCCGTGCGACCAGGTGTGCGTGACCATCTGCGCACAGCGACGGCGAGGGCGACCAAGACCGCTGCGCCGATGATGAACTCAATCCGGTACACGTTGCGCACATGGCTGAGATCCGCGGCGGCGAGCACGGCCTCCCCAGGTTCAGCGCTGTCGGGACGGTTCAGAAGTCCGTCGATGGCGGCTGCCGCGACCATGCCGCTGCCGACGCCGCCCGTCATCCAGCCGGCCGCAGCGCCTCGGCGCTCGGGCCCCAGCAGCTCGGCGGCGAGCCCGGGGGTTCCTACCCACACGCCGGCCGCGCAGAAGCCCGTCAGCGCCAGCGCGAAGGCCGCAACGCCCACGTTCGGGCTCCATGCCAGCAGGGCCAGGCCGGCCACGTTCCCGGCGACCCCGATGCGCACGGCGCCGCTCAGGCCGGTGCGTCCCACGGTCAGCGCCACGACCAGCGAGCCCACGACATACAGCAGCAGATTCAGCGAGCCGAGTGCGCCGGCGACCGTGTTGGACAAGCCGAATCCGTCTCGCAGGTCGGCGAAGAGCAGCGAGTAGGTGAAGCGGCCGAATGACTGCGACACTCCCGCTGCCGCTGCCAGCGTCAGCAGGGTGCCGATCCGCCGTGCGCGACTGAACGAGTCAGAATGGGACGCAGGGCTCACGTTGGTCTCGTTTGCTGGCCTATGGCGCGCAGCTGACCGAATCGCACTTGCGGGGATGCGAGCGATCTAGTCGTGCGGCCAGGTGACGGCGGGAACCGGGGGGCGCTGGCGGTGGATCGTCTCGGTGGTGATCACCCGGCGGGGCGAGCGCTGCATGTCCGCGAACTTCGCGACGTCGGCGCGGATGACCTCTCGGTCGTGGTCGTCGCCGAAGAACCGCTCCCGCATGTCCTCCAGCGAGGCGAACGAGACCAGGGCGAAGCCGTCGAAGGGCGGCCCGTTGAGCGTGGCGACGACGCTGAGCTGGGTGTAGTCCCACATGCCCGGATGATGCTGCAGTGCAAGCGGGGCGTGAGTGTCGCGCCAATGGCTGTCACCTTGCGCGTGAGTCAAGTCGGGGTGATGGACTATCGGGAAGATTGCGGTCACGCCCGGCGACGGCGCGCCGGGGTCGGCCCCCAGGGGGCGCTCGCGGATGATGCGTGAGAACGCCAAGTAGGTGCCGACTGTCCCGGCGCGGGTGAGCGCGTCGGCGGAGTCGGTCATGGCGCGCACCAGCGTGCGAAACGGCAGTTCGCGGCCGTCGTCGGGGTCGGCCGTGTAGCACACGCCGCCCACGCTGGCCGCTACCTCGGCGGCGGCCTCCGGATCGTTCCCCGTGACGACGAGCTCGTGCATGCCTGAAACCTAGTGCTGGCCTTGGGGCGCCGTTGAGACCGGCTGCTGGCCTCGAGTGGTGCCCTGCGGGTTTGTCTCGGGGGCAGGATGGGGGTGTGCTCGAGATGGACGAGGCGCCGTTTGCCGAATTGGTGGAGCAGTCGCTTGAGGAGATTCCCGATGCGCTGCGCTCGTTGATGGACAACGTCGCCATCTTCGTGGAGGACCGGGGCGAGGACCCGGACTTGCTCGGCGTCTATGAGGGGATCCCGCTGACCGAGCGCCACGATTACGGCGGGCTGGTGATGCCCGACAGCATCATCATTTACCGGCTGCCGATCCTGGAAATGTGCGAGACGCCCGACGATGTCGTCGAAGAAGTGCTGGTGACCGTGGTGCACGAGATAGCGCACCACTTCGGCATCGGCGACGACCGCCTGCACGAACTGGGGTGGGACTGAGTTCGACCGCTTCGTCGGCCGCGTGACCGCTTGTGCCCGCAGCGGCAGCGACCGAGCGGTGACACCCGCCCGAGGCCGAGGCCCAGGTCCAGCCGGTCACGTCGGAATCGCGGGCCGCAAGCCCGACACCTACGGCGTCACACCCGGCCGAGGCCGAGGTCGAGCCGGCCGCGTGCAACGTTGGTGGCGAGCACCTCGGTGGGTCCCTCCGCGAGCCGCAGCGCCCGTACCCGTCTCAGGATGTCCGCGAGCGGATGGCCCTCTACCAACGCCGTTCCGCCGACGAGCTGCACTGCGTCGTCACAGATCCGGCTGAGCGTCTCGGTTGCCAGCGACTTGGCGGCCATCACCTCGTTGACGGCGTTCTCGCCGGCGTCGAGCAGGCGTGCTGTGCGGTAGAGCGCGCTTCGAGCTGCATAGGCAGCGATCCGCATGTCGCCGAGTGCCACCCGCTCGAGGTCGGTCCCGATCTTTGCTGGGCCGCCGACCCGGCGTGCAGCTCGCTCGACGAGCGACTGCTCCACAAGATCGATGGCGAAGCGGCACTGGCCGATGCAGTCGGCTGCGATGGCCATCCGGGTGGCGCTGATCTGACTGAGCGCTCTTCGCAGACCGCGCCCTGCCTCGCCGATGACGTGGGCGGCCGGTACTCGAACGTCGGCGAAGGTGAACACGGCGTGGTGGCTGCCGTCGAGCGTGCCGAATCGCCTTTCGAGCGTCACGCCTGGACGGCTGGTCTCGATGAGCACCATCGCTGGGCCGATCGGGTCGACCTCGACCAGCGTGTTGATGAAGTCGGCATCCGCGCCGCCGGTCACGTACGACTTCTGGCCGTTGATCACCAGTTCGTCCCCGTCGCGCACCGCCCAGGTGTGCCGTGGCGCGTCGGCGGGCTCGGTGAAGCCGAAGCCGCTGCGCATCTCTCCGGCCAGGTACGGCAGCAGGAACTGCGAACGCAACGGTTCGTCGACGTTGGCGAGCACTCCCGGCGACGGGCCGAAGATTCCAGGTAGGTGACCCACATTGCGGCTGCCGAGCGTGTCGCGCACGATGGCCAGCGCCAGCGAGCCGGCCTCGCTGCCGCCGAACGCCTTTGGCTGCGTCATGCCGAACACGCCTGCGGCTTTGGATGCCTGCCGGACCGCCGCCCCGAGATCGGCTGGCACCGCCTGATCGGTCAGCGATGTGAGCTCGCTGGCAAGGCGCTCGGCAGTGCGTAGTACCGCGGCGTGTTCCGTGTCGAGGAAGTCAGGCATGACCGGCGAGGGTTTCCGCGCTCAGCCCAGGTTGCGGGCGAACAGATCAGCGAGCCGCTCGTAGTGCAGTTCGGCGCCCTCGGGCGAGAAGCAGTAGCGCTCGGGAAAGACGAAGCCGTGCTCCGTTCCGGGATAGGTCTCCACGGTGTGCGTTACGCCGGTCGTGGGCAGGTGAGCCTTCAGCGCTGCTGTTTCCTCATCGCTGACGTAGATGTCGTTCTCGGCAATGCCGAAGTACAGCTCGCCCGACACGTCTGCGAGCTTGTGGTGCGGCGAGTCATCTTCATCGGTCACGATGCCCGCTCCGTACAACGACGCAGCGGCGGCGAAACGATCCGGGTAGGCGCCTGCGGCCGCCATCACGAGGCGCCCGCCCATGCAATAGCCGACACCGCCGACCTGGTCGGCGTCGATGCCCTCGCGAGATCCCAACCAATCGAGGATGACGCCGGTGTCGGCGATGATGCGCGGATTGGTGATGTTGCCCGCCAGGCCCATCATGAACTCGCGCACGGGCAGATAGTCGTCGTCGCCGAGCCGGTTGGCGTCGATGTCGACGTGTCGCGCCAGCCGGTAGAAGGAGTTGGGCAGAACGACGGCATAGCCCATCGCGGCGATGCGGCCCGCAATGTCAACCAGTTCGCTCCGGATGCCCGATGCGGGCATGTACACGATCACGGCCCGCAGCGTCCCGTCACGCTCGGGCGTGATCACGTGGCAATTCATGGTGCCGTCGGCAGTGGTCAGGTCGACTTCTGCGACCGTGGTGGCGTAGCTCTGCTTCGACATCTTGCTCATCCTCTAGGCGGTGTGGGCGCGGACCCAGTCGGTGATGAGATCGGCGGCTTCGGCCCGGGCGCCGGAGGGCTCGCGCAGGTAGTGGTCGCCGGCGATGGAGTGCACCGGCACGTCGGGCGAATCGGGTCGGTTGCGCAGAGCATCAACGATCTTGGCGGTGTCGGAGGAGAAGATTCCGGTGTCGGCGTCGGCGTCGATGATCATGGCAGGGAGGTCGATGTTCCTCGCCTGTTCGGTGCTGCACGGCGAGTCGCTGAGGCTCCACATCGACAGCCAGGTCCGCAGTGAGCTGACCGTGCCGACGCCGAAGATTCCGTAGTTGGCCCGGCGAGGGTCGCCGAGATAGCAACCGGGGACCTCTCGCCGGCTGGGATCGATCGAGCTGTCGAGCATGCGCAGGTCTGCCCACAGCCGCGGCACGACGAAGAGGCGCTCGCGGTGCCCTGCTGCCGCCAGCCGATCCAGCTCGTCCTTGCACCAGGTAGTGATGCGCTCGTTGCGCGCACGCTGTGCACTCCGGTATGCAGCAATGAACTCATCATCGAAGGGCGGCGGCCGGTCGGGGGAGAAGGGGTCAAGTTCGGGGTCGACGCTGAGGGGATCATTCTCGTCGGTGACCGACGGGTCCATCCAATTCGTCAGCACCTCGGCGCGCCCGGTGTGCGCCACGATCGAGATGTAGAGGTCGCCGCCCGCCAGATCATCGATGGCCGGGCTCAGGCTTCGCCGGCTGTACTCGGGCACCAGGTTGGGTGCGGTGGCCTGTGCCTGGTAGGTGGCCATGAGCGAGCCCCCGCCGCTGTTGCCCAGCAGCACCACGCACTCGACGCCCTGGCTGCGCAGCCACCTGACACCGACATCGATGTCGGCGAGTGCCAGATCGGCCAAGAAGTACGGTTCGGCGCCCCGGAAGCGGGTGTTCCAGCCGAGGAATCCCATGCCGCGCTCGGCAATGTAGGTCGCGAGGTAATGCTCGCTGAAATCGATGTTGTAGTGGGTGGCGATCAGCGCAATGCGGGGTTCAGTGCCATTGGGCCGGTGGTACACGCCTTGGCAGGGGTGCCCGCCCACGCCGGACCGGGGGGCGCTGGCGCTCGGCAGCGCGACTAGTTCGCGAATGATGCCCATCGGTGGAGAACTTCCTGGTCAGGCAGTCGTGCTGGAAGGCAACGGCGAGCGCATGACTTCCAGCGCGCCCGACGGATCGGGTTCGATGCCGGTGGTGTCTCGGCACAGCTCGACCATGATGCCGTTCGGGTCGACGAAGTAGAGCGAATGGCACCAGCCGTGGTCGACTTCCATCAGCGGCTCGATGTCAGCGACGGCCATGCGCTCGCGCACGGCTTCCTGCTTGTCTGGAGTCGCTCGCACAGCGACGTGATTGACCCACACTGGGAGCCCCACCGTCGCGCTGAGGTCGGTGCTGTAGTCGTCGGTCTCGCCCATGTTCTGGATAGAGAAGAACGCGATGCTCTCCCCATCGCCGATGTCGTAGAAGACGTGCTTGATGTGGCCCGTCGGCCCGCCGTCGGGCTGCGGTCGCTCAGCCTGCTCCGCGTGGACCAGCGGGAACCCCATCAGCTCCTCATAGAAGCGGTGTGTCGCCTCGAGATCCCTCGTTGCGTATGCGACGTGATGAAGCCCCATGGTTCCCCCTGCTGTGACCGGCCCTGCCCCATGCGATGTTGTCTCGGTGCTCGTGGGGCGTCTTCGCTGCGCCGCACGGTCTCAGGCTGTCACATTCCGATGGCCTGATTCGCGCCCTCCGATGCCCGCTTCACGTGAGCGGAAAGGTGGCAACGTCCACGTACTCGCCCCAGGGTGTCGATTCGACGAGGCTGACCCGGGAAACGTCGAAGGTTTCGTGGATGCGCGGCCAGTCCACCGACGGCGGACGTCGCCGGAACCGCGCGACGGTGATGTGGCCGACGAAGGGATGATCCGGGGGCGGTTCGCCGATGAACCGGGTGGCATCGATGACCGATGCAGCGAGCTGGTCGACGCCTGCGGCCGGCAGCATGATGACGCCCCGTCCCAGCCGTTCGGGGGCTGGACCGAGCGTTACCCCTGCGGCAGGAAATGAGACAGCCTCCAGGGTGCTCAGTGCTTCGTCCTGATCGCACTCGCCGAGGAATCGAAGCGTGACGTGCAACCGGTGCGGCTTCGTCCAGCTGACGCCCGGAGCAGGCGGGCGCGGCAGAACCGCCAGGTCGTCGACAAGTGTCGCGGGCGGCCACACGGCGACAAACAGGCGCGGCACGGCGTGAAACTAATGGCCAGTCGCGGGATCGAAGTCCATGCCGAGGCGGATTACGCTCGCCAACGTGGCCCGATTCCTGCAGCGTTCGACGGTGCTCTTCGCCTGCTGTCTCGCCAGTGCAGGTCTTGTGGCCAGTTGCAGCAGTGACAGCGACGAGACGCCGCAGACGCTCGTCCAGGATTCGGCGACAACCACCGTCGCGATCACGCCGACGACGGGTGCCACGACCAGCGACGATGCAGTCGACAACCGTGAGCTGGGCGATGTCGATGGAGACGATCGTCACCCCGACGATGACGATGCCGAAGGTGGCCACGAATCGGGCGACGGCGACGCCGGCCACGAATCGGGCGACGGCGTAGACGAAGGCCGCGACGACGACGGCGCCGCAGGCGAAGGCGACGCCAGCCACGAATCGGGCGACGGCGTAGACGAAGGCAGCGACGAGGACGACGCCGCAGGCGAAGGCGACGGCGACAACGGCGACGAAGGCGAAGAGAGCGACGGCGAGTCGGGTGGCAAGGACGAAGGTCGGGACGACGACGTAGACGAAGGCCGCGACGACGATGCTGACGCCGGCCACGAATCGGGCGACGACGATGCCGGCGACGGCCATGAATCGGGCGATGACGACGCAGACGAGGACGGCGGCGAGTCGGGTGATGACGGCGAGGGTGGCCGAGTAGACGAAGCCGACCAGGAGAAAGACGAGTCCGACGACGGCGAAGCCGGCAAGGAAGAAGAAGGCACCACGACGCAAGCCGAACCGACCGAAGATCGCCCCCAAGTGCTGGCGTTGGCAGTCCCCCAACTGAACGGAGCGACCCTCGATGTCGGGGCATTGGCCGGCCGGGATGTGCTGATGTGGTTCTGGGCGCCGTGGTGACCGAACTGCCAGCGAGAAGCGCCTGCGGTCGCAGCGCTGAAGACTCAACACGGCGACAATCTGGCTCTGGTCAGCGTCGGGGGACATGACACAACTTCGGCCATTTCAGGCTTCGTGAGTTCCTACGGCCTCGGCCACCTCACGAACTTGCCCGATGAGGACAATCAGATTGCGAGAGCACTCGGCATCAGCTACCACCCCCGCTGGGTGTTGATCCGTGCCGACGGGACCGAGGAGCGAGGCAGCGGCGCGATTCCCGGTTCGATCGTGACCGACGCGCTCACCCCCGGTTGATGCCCCAATGGCGCCCTCGAGGTACCAACTTGGTACCGGTGACCTTGTCACACCTGCTCCGTTCCTTGACCGAGTCGCGGCTCGACTCGTTGACCTTGTGGTCATGTTCTTGGCCATCGGAATCGTGGTCTCGGTTCTCGCCATTTCGTACGATTTAGTGGTATTTCCGGAATTCGGAAACGGAATTGCCGCCTCCTACCTCGTGGGCGTGGCCCTCGCTGTCGCATCGCTATTCATCCTCTACGAGGCGTGGGCGACGAACTGGAGGGGTCAATCGCTCGGCAAGCGCAACGTTGGCCTCAAGGTCCTTCGGATCAGCGACGGCCAAGCACCGCCGCTCCTCGAATCGTTTGCGCGTACGGCCATTCCGCCTGCGACCTGTCTTTGTGTCTATGGCATCGCGACGGCGTTCACAGCTCGATGGCCGTTCATCTATGGAGCAGCGACGTGGGCGGTGGTGGTTCTGTCGCCCCTCCTCGACGTCCACCGACGTAGCTGGCACGACAAGTGGACGCGCACGGTGGTCGTGAAGCGGGCCAGCGAGAGAGGCAACAGTCGGCGTGAGCGGCGGCGGATGACTCTCGCACTAGAACCCCGACGTCGTCGGCGATGACCACCGGTTCCTGGAGCGCTAGCGGATAGGCGGTCAGTGTGGTTGCCAGCGGTTGCGGTGGTCGATGAGTGTGACGGTGATGATCGGCGCGACGGCGAGGGCGAACTGGGCGAGGCGATGCGCGGTTCGGCGGTCGGTGTCGCGGCGCAGCGGTCCGTAGTTGGACTGCCATGAGTTGGTGCGCTCGACGGTCCAGCCCAGCCCAAGGGGCACCGCGGCTGGTTCGTGGCTGTTGAGTTTGGGTCGGCGCTGCGAGCGTGGCGAAACGCTGAGGTGGTCTTGCCGCACCCACGAGGCCCGAACAAGCTGACCGCCGGAGACAGCCAGATCGCCGCCCCCGCTCCGAGTCCGCATCCCGCTGCCGCTAGCGGTCCTCCTAGTGCGGGCCCGGGTCTGGTCTAGGGGGCTCGGGCTTGTGCGGGGGTTTGTTGGGGCTCTGGGTCTGGCTCAGTCTGTTGGATGACGGTCCAGGTGCCGTCGGGTTGGGGGACTATGTCGAGGCCGTGTTCGTGGAGGTGGTGGTGGTGGGTGTGGCACAGCAGCACGAGGTTGTCGAGGTTGGTGGGGCCGCCTTTGGACCAGTGCCAGATGTGGTGGGCGTCGCAGCGTGACGGGGGTGCGTGGCATCCGGGCCAGCGGCAGTGTCGGTCGCGTGCGATGAGCAGGCGTCGCAGCCGTCGTGGCACGGTGCGGCGGGCGCGGCCGACGTCGGCTGATCCGCCGGGGTCGCCCAGGATTACCGGGATGATCTCGGCGTCGCATGCCAGCTTGCGCACGATCTCGGGGGGCAGTTCGGTGCCGGCGTCGGTGAGGCCTACCTCGTCGGTTCGGCCGCGCAGGGCGTCGAGGCCGATCAGCACGCTGAGCTGCGCTGGGGGCAGCCGCAGCTCGAGGCCGTCGCCGTCCGTCAACTCGTCGAGGCAATCGCCGTGGTTTGGGTGGCAGCAAGCGTCGCTGCCGGGCCACTGGTCGGAGCCCTCGCCGTCGGCCGCTTCGCCTCGCGCTCGGCTGTTTGGGCGGGCGCGGGCGCGCAGCCGGTCTACCGCAGCGGCGTCCGCGTCGGTGGCGGTGATGCCCCCAAGCGCGTAGGCCAGTACGTCGGCGTCTCGCTGGGCGGGGGTGCGCCGCCCGCTGGAGAGCTGCTTGTCATCAGCCCAGTACTCGCGGCGCAGCGTCTCGAGCGCGGCCTCGATTTGCGCGCCCGCAGCGGGGTCGAACTTCGCCCACAGCCGCAGCATTCCCTCGTAGTCTCGCTGCCAGCCCGGCCCGCGGGCCTTGCGCTGCCGCTCGAAACGCTCCATCGAGGTCTCCACGGTGTGATCGACCTCGGCTCGACGGATGCGCCGACGTGTCGCGTCAGTGTCCTCGCCCGCCGCGGTACCCACCAGTTCGGCCCGTACCTCCTCGGGGACGCGGGCGTCGCACAGCGCCTCGGCCTGATCGGGGGTGATGTCTCCATCGGACATCGCCACCAGCACCTCGCCGTGCTCGCGGGCCTTGGCCGCGATGCGCACCATGCGGCGTGCGTCGCGCTGTGACACCCCCGCCGCGTCGCGCAGCGCCTGGTGCACACCGCCATCGGGCCCGGCGCCTGTGGCGTTCAACGCGTCGAGCGCGCCGAGCACCTCGACGCGGTAGCCGGCCAGCCGGTTCACGACCCGCTCGATGTCGCCCAGCACAGACTCGAGCTCGCCGCGGCAAAGCCCAGCGAGCTCGGCGGCGCCCAACCGCCGCAGACCGTGCACACCCCACGACGCACCGCGGCTGGCATGGGCCGGGGTGCTGCTGGTCTGCTTGGCCCCGCTCTCTGCGTCTTTCAGCATTGGAACGACCGTACGTGAGGCGTGTCACAGCAAAACGGGGGCCAGGCACCGCTGGCGGGGCATCGCTTCTGTTCAGAGCGTTATCGGATACGCGGTCAGCGTGGTTGCCAGCTGTTGCGGCGGTCGATGAGCTTGGCGGTGATGATCAGCACGACGACGGCGGCGAGGGCGAGCTGGGCGAGGCGGTGCTTGGCTCGGCGGTCGGTGTCGTGGCGCGGCTGTCGGCAGTTGGACAGTCATGAGTTAGTGCGCTCGACGGTGTGCCCCGAGCAGCCCGTCACCAGCCGCATGACGATCCACCGCAGGCACAGCCGATCGCATGCGACGCCGATGACAGCCCAACGGACCTTCGGCGCATCGTTCTGGCGTGCTCAGTTGCCGCCGTGGGTGGGCGTCAACGGAGCATTCCTGTTCCGGAAACTCAACTTCTTGACGCCGCTGCAGTTTGGCGTCGCACTTTGGGCGCTCGTCTATGTATCGGCAGCGTTCAACCGGCGTCGGCGAGCAGTCCTCGCAGCAGCGCCGGGGGGTCGTCTGCCACTACCAGTGCTTCCCCGACTAGGGCGGCGTCGTAGCCGGCCTGTGCAATCGCTCTCATCGGTGTTCCGCCTTGGACGCCGATGCCAGAAGCTGCCACGACCAGGATCTCTTGGTCGATCCTGGCGAACCCGTCGAAGTAGCGGCTGACCCGCACCGCCTTGTCGTAGTCCACGGTGAACTTGGTCGACTCGGGGTTGTCACGCTGGTTGATCGCGATCATGTAGGCGCCGAGGTCGATGGCCGCTTCGAACTCAGCCTCGTCTCGGACCTCGGTCAGCACGTCCACACCGAGTGACAGCGCCAGTTCCTGTATCGGCGGCAGCAGTGCCGGCTCGATGTCGGCCAGGATGACGAGCATCGCATCGGCACCCATCTCGTGGCTGTCACGCACGTCGTCGAGCGTGCGCAGAAAGTCCTTGCGAAGCACCGGCAGACCGGTCACGGCTTTCGCAGCCTGCAAGTCTTCGGGGGAGCCGCCGAACCGCTCGCGCTCGGTCAGCACCGACAGGCACGCCGCCCCGCCCGACTTGTACTCCGATGCGAGATCCGCTGCGTCAGCATCGGCTCGCAACGCCCCCCGCGAAGGCGACCGCCGCTTGATTTCGGCGATAACTGACAGCCCTTCTTCCCGTAGCGCGTCAGCGAATCGATGTCCGGCGACGACCGAGCCGTTCTCGGCGTCGTCGACAGCCGGATTGTCAGCAGCCATAGGAACGAAAACCCTCCACGAGTCGATGGCGTCGGCTTGGTTGGTTCGAGACTCTACGGGTCCCACACAGAGCTAGACGAAGAGTTCCAAGCAGTCAGTGTTGCTCTCGGGCAAGCAAGCCGCCAAGTCAGGTTCGCTGCCGAGTCGTGAGCCGGTCGGAGCGGTCACCGGCACCGTTCCGCCCCAGCGGCTGGTAGCGGAAATCGATTGGTCCCAAGGAAGACATAGAAATACATTGAAATAATATGAACAATGACCTCACGAATGACGACGGCGGTGAGATCCAGCGGCGCCAACTCCGTGCGGCCGGTGTGCTGGTGGCGGCTGATGCCCGGTTGCGGCCGACCACCACGATGGTTGCCGACGATGAATCTGGTGACACGGTCGCAGTCGCCACAGTGCTGCTCGACGTGACCCGCCCAGACTGCATCGACCGGGTAGTGAGCTGGCTGCGCGACACCGCAACCCTGCTCGAGACCATCCGCGAACTCGAACGCTGAACATACCCGCGGCCCGAATAGCTCAATGATGTGTACTCCACCGAGTCCTCCGAGCTTGATCGAGTGCTGCGGGCGTTGCAGTCGCGTGCGTTGAACGGACCGAGCACGGCCTCCCGCCAGCCCTCGGCTTGTCCTCCCGCTGCAGCGCTGGTGAGGCAGTACGGCAGGACTGGCCCGAGGTTGACTCGCGCCGATCGGCAGTCTGGTCTGGGTCAGGACTGCTCGTCGGCCGAAATGACCTTTGCGTCTCGTTGCAGGTAGGCGTCGAGGGCGGCCTGGGACACCGCAGCTTCTCCTCCGATCACGATGAGCTTCACCGGCGCGTCGTCGCACTTCGCCTGAGCGATGCGAAGCTCGTCGAGATAGTCCATCGTTGCCTGCGGTAGTTCGTCTGGATGCGTGAGCAACAACGGAGCGCCGTAGCGGGCCAGCATCGGTGCCGCACTGAACGCGTCATACGGCACCCACGCTCGGGTGAGACCAACCGCAATGCCCTCGCCATCGCGCCAGCACTGGAGGGGTCTCGTGACGCGAGCCGTGTGGACTGCGGTCTCAAACCGTGTCTCGCCGGCGAATCGCAGCACTCGGATGCCCATATTCTCGATCGACTCCTCGACCCGCTCGGAGACCGCGGCAGTGCCGCCCATGATGATCACCTGCTGCACGTCGTAGGACATCAGGTGCTCACGGACGGCCGAGTGCAAGGAATTCGGAGGGGTGAGCAGGATTGGCAAGTTCTCGCGAGCGGAGAGCTGTCCGGCGACGAGTGCATCGGCGAACACCTGGCCGCTCGCCAAAATCACGGTCCGCCTGCCCTTGTACTGGCCAACGAATCCGTAGAAATTGGCGACTGCCACGCTGGTACGGAATTGGTCGGACCCCTCGATGCGCATCACCTCGAGGCCGATGTCCTTGAGTTGTTGGTCGACAGCGGGCGAAATGGCCTTTGTGCTGATGATTGTGGGCCATGGGGCGTCGAAGCGTCTCAGGTAGTCCATGGTCGCCTGAGGCACTTCGTGTCGTCGTGTCAGCAGCACCGGTGAGTCGAACGGAGCCGCGATAACGGCATCGTGCCACTTGTAACCCGACACGATCATCACCTGCTCGAGGTGGTCGCCCTTGAAGTCGGTGAACGCCTCGGTGGTCAGCACCGAAGTCTCGAACCGGTCGGCGCCGCCGAACCTAAGGACCATCACGTCAGCTACTGGAGGTTCCTCTGTCGCGTCTCCAGTCGCTCCCAGTGGAGTTGCAGCAACTCCTAAGGCCATCGCTCCGACGAGAGCGGCGGCCGTCGCGTATCGGGTCAAATGCTGGCGGCGTCCGCGCATCAGGCGCTTTCATGCCAGTCGGGGGTCGGAGTTGGCTGTCCTCGCTGAGGTTTCCGGCAATCTCGCGCGCATCGAACGTTGCTTCGCATGCGACTAGCAGGCGATTCGTCCGCTAGGGAGCACGCCGCACGAGTACTTGCCACCGATGTCAGCCGAGGTAAACGTGCCGCCTGGTGGCGTCGCCTGCCCGGAGCCGTTGTTGCCCCAGCAAGCGACAGTGCCGTCTCTGCGCAGCCCACACGAGTGCTCGCCGCCGGCCGAGATTGCGACGAACTCTCCATCCGGCGGCGACGACCGTCCGTCTCGAACCCTGACAATCTCATCTGTCGAGGTTCTCGCCAATTGGTCGTCGGCACCCCAGCACTCGAGCGTGCCGTCCGTGCGCAGCCCGCACGAGTGAAAGCCACCAGCGGAGACCTCAATGAACGTGCCGTCGGGCGCCGTCGCCTCGCCGTCGTCGTCGCTACCCCAACAGGTCGTCACACCCGTGGTGCGCAGCCCGCACGAGTGGCCGCCGCCGGCTGAAACCGCGGTAAACGTGCCATCTGGCGGAGTCGCCTGCCCTTGATGATTGATGCCCCAGCAGTCGATTGTGCCCTCAACACGCAGCCCACACGAATGCAACGAGCCGGCGGAGACTGCGCTGAACGTGCCGCTCGGCGGTGCCGTCCGCCTCGGGACCTCATAGCCCCAGCACTCAATGGTCCCATCGACGCGCAGTCCGCACGAATGCCAGCCGCCGGCGGAGACGTCAGTGAATGTGTCGGCGGCCGAGTCCCCCGACTGTGACGGCGACTGAGTCTCGGGCAGCAGCTTCGGGTCGACTCTAGGAAGTTTCGCCGGGTTCGATGCAGCGTCGCCCACGATGCGCAGCGTCGCCCAACGGTCCTCTCCTCCCGCGCGCCGCCACACCAGTCTCACCGTGAGCTTGCCGGAAGGCACTGCTGCCGTCCCTCCAATCGCGTATCCCTCAGTGAGCGTCGCCGTGTCCATCAGCGCAAGCGTTGCGGCAGGCAGCTTCTCGTCGTGGCGGTCCCCTGCGTCCACAATGCAGTTCGTACTGAGCACGCCTGCAAGCAGGTACGCGGCGTACAGATCGGGCTCGTTCGACGCGTCCACGAGCACGACGGCGGTCTCGCCGTGGCAGCGCGGGGCGGGCGTCACCGGGGCGGACTGAGCCGACGCTGGAGTTGCCGACGTTGTCACCGCTAAGAGGCCGAAGAATACGAGTGCAGCAGCGGTGCGGCGTCCACGAACGCGAAGTGCCGATGGCGACATGTGGATCACGCTAGTTCCGTGTCAAGTTGTGTTCGATTCTGCGTTGATTCGGTCCGGCATATACGCGGCAGTGTTCGGAGTGCCGTTCGCCGCAATCCTCGAACTCATTATCTGGGTCGGCAGCGTCGCATAGGAGGTGTGGCGCTCTGACCAGCGCCCTCACGTCGGCGACGCAATTTGGACGGGCAGGACAGGGGGCGGAGTAGCGTCGCCTTGGTGCTGAGGGATCTGCGAGAGCTGCCTCGTACGGTGTGGCCCAGAGCCGCGGTGTTCGGCGCCATTGCTGTGCTGCTCATCGGAATCCCGTCGGACGTGATCGACACGCCGATCTTCGGCAGGCCTGTCGAGACGGGGTGGCTCGACTACGTGATCCTCGTGGTCACGTCGGCGTTCATTGGCTTGATCTTTGCGATCCGCCCGGCCGCGAGCGACGACGCAGTGACCGAAGCGGCGGTGGAACGCCAGGGCACCTCCACCATCTGGGGCGGGTTCGTGTCGTTCCTCGCCGTGGGCTGTCCGGTGTGCAACCAAGCAGTCGTTGCGCTCGTGGGCATCTCGGGGGCGCTGTCGTGGTGGGCGCCGGTGCAGCCCGTCGTGGGGCTGGCCGCCCTTGCGCTCCTCGTGTGGACGCTTCGCAAGCGGCTGCGTACCTATCGGGCCGTCGCCTGCCCCCTCCCCGCGCCGTAGACGAGGCCTGCGCCGTCATCGAGCGTCGAGTGCTCGGTCAGTCGGGTGGCGCGAGCTCAGCCCGAATCCGGTGCCGGGTGATCCACAGTCGCAGGAGGATCAGCGCCGCGAGCAGGAACGCCGTGCTGCCGTAGACCATGATCGGGACCGCCTCCACGAGCACCCCGTAGTAGCCCCACAGCAGGCCCTCGCCCGCGGTGAGCACCCACGTCAGCGGGGCCACGCCGACCGGCGCATACATCCGCCACGCGGCATATACCGACGGCCCGAGGTAGAGACCGTTCGACAATCCGAGCACGGTGCCCAGGTCATTCCAGCCGGCGACACGCTGCAAGACCACGCAGGCCACCCCCACGGCGATGCCGGAGATCACCGCAGCACGCACATCGGCGCCGTTGCGCCACAGCAGGTACAGCACCACTCCGAAGCTGATGATCGCCGCGAGGATTGCGGGGATCGTGACCCAGAACTCCTCGGCGATCACGTACGCGATCCAGCCGATGTTGATCACCATGCCGATCGCCGCCCAAGCGGGCGAGGCGCCTTCGGTTCGCTTCAGGCGCAAGAGCCGCACCACCTGGGGCAGCACCTGCACAAACGTCACTGCGGTGGCTACGCCGGCGACCAGCACAGCAAATTGATCCTGCGTCATCGATGGCCTCGCAGCCGGCTCCGGCTCGACGCCGGCTGGCGCGCTGCACCGCCGTCAGCCGTGTGCGCCCTCGCCATCGTTCGAGTCTCGCACCCGACGCCGGCGCCCAGACCACGCCCCGAACGTGCATCGGGGAGTGAATGCATGTTGCATAGACATTTGTGACCGACGGCGACAGCGAGCTGAAGACCCGGCGGCGCACGCTGACCGGCGTTGCAGCGGTCGCTCTCATGTCGCTCATTGCGGCCGTCGCGCAGTCTTTCGGCCGGTTCACCTACGGGGTGCTGCTCCCCGCTGTCCGGGACGACCTCGGTTTGTCGAACACCGTCGCCGGCTCGCTCGCAACCGTGAACATGGCGGCGTACTTGGCAGGCAGCCTGGTTGTCGCGGCGGCGTCGAGCCGTTTCCGGCTGCTTGGGGTGATGCGAGTGGGCGTGGTGCTCGCGGTCGTCGGTCAGGGGCTGGCCGCTATCGCCCCGGGGCCGCTGGTGCTGGGGGTCGGTCTGGCGACCATGGGCATGGGCGGAGCGCTTGCGTGGATCCCCGCCCCTGTGGTGACGGCTGATGCGCTCGCGCCCGACAAGCGAGCGTTCGCGGTGGCTGCGCTCGGCGCCGGCATGGGGCTCGGCGTCGTGTTCGGCGGCCAGCTCTCGGGCTTCGTCCGGTCGACGATGGGCGATGCGGCCTGGCGCAACGTGTACTTGATCCAGCTGCTCATCGGCGCTGCCATTGCGGCCGCAGTCCTGCTGCTCATCGGGCATCGCCAAGAGCGCTTGGCGTCGGGGACTGGCATCGGCGGGTTCTCCACGCTGAGGCGCCTGCCTGGATGGGTGCCCTTGGTGGGTGCGTTCACGACGTTCGGGCTGCTGTATCTGCTGGTCATCGCCTTTTTGACGACTCGGCTGGAGGACGACAGCGGCTGGACGAGCTCACGAGCGTCGCTGGCCTTCACGCTCGTCGGCATGGCGATGATCTTCGGCGGGCCGCTGTTCATCGCGCTGTCCGTGCGCATCGGCACCCGCGCCACGCTGGTGATCTCATTCGCGGGCTGGTCGATCGTGACCACGCTGGTGCTGCCGGGCTGGTTCGTGCCGACGCTGTTGTTGTGCGTGGTGATCGGGCTGCTGTTCTCAGCCATGCCGACGGTGCTGACTGTCTACGTCGTCCAGAACACCACCACCGACGACTACGGACCGGCGTTCGCCGCCACGACGTTCTGCTTCGGCATGGCCCAGATGATCTCGCCGCAGCTCGGCGGCTTCGTGGCCGACGCCGCGGGCTCGTTCACGATGGTGTTCTTGCTGTCGGCAGCGCTGGGCGTCGTCGGCATGTTCGCGTCGCTCGGACTGCCGCGCCGGTCGAGTCCCGGATTCCCGCCGGTGCCGGTTCCCGCATCGGTGGCCGCTCCGCTTTCAGACTGGCGAAAGATCGACATGACCTACGACATCGTTCCCAGTGGAGCGCGCTGCGACTCATTGAGGGGTTGAGCCTTTGCTGGCCTCGGCTTCGGTCGATCTCAGGTGTCTGCGGCTGAGATGCCGTCGACGGGTTCGAGCATCACAATCGGGAAGACCCGATCGGTTCGTTCTTGGAAGCGCAGGTAGTGATCGCCCTTCGCTGTCACCTGTTCCCACAGTGCGGCGCGCTCGTCGCCTTCAGTGAGGCGGGCGGTCATCTGCTGGACGCCGTCGCGGTTGCGCACCGTGACCGAGGGGTTGTGCCGCACGTTCAGAAACCATGCAGGGTGCTTCGAGTCGCCGCCGCGCGAGCCGATGACGACGAAGGCGCCGTCCCGCTCGGCGACAGCGGACAGCAGTGTCGTGCGAGGTTGACCGCTGCGCCGGCCGGTCATGGTCAGCTCAATGATGGGCGTGCCCTTGTGTATCCAGCCGACCCGCCCGCCGCTCCAGCGGATCGCTGTGCGGTTCGCCCAGTTCGCCAATTTGAAGGTGACATCGGACCACACGTTCAGTGCCACACCGCCATTCTCGCCGATCGTGCAGGTACCGGTAGTGCGCGTCTTAGGCTGCGCGTGGACCCTCTGTGCGCTGTGCACCTCAGGAGGCGCCCATGGCAACGCTCGGGTCGATCATCTTCTTCGGGTCCCTCATCGTGGGACTGGGCTCGCTCGCCGTGGCTGTCGCGTTCCCACGAGCGCGAGTAAGGGCACTGTTCGCGTCGACGGCGTTGCTGGCAGTGGCGGGCTGGCTCGCCATCCTCTCGATTGGCATATTCATCCTCATCGTTCCGGTGTGCACAGGAATTGCAGCCGTGTCCCAGAGCCGCCGCAACAGCCGCCGACCGAGCTGACTTGCCGATACGTTCTGCGCTGAGACAGCACCAGCCGGGGAGTAGCTGCGGTCATGACACGTCCCACATCGCACGGCGGAGGCGAGGCCGGACCCCCGATCGCGGGAGACCCGTCGTCGTTCCCCGTCGATGCCGAGCTGTCGCGCACCTTGGTGGCAGCGGCCAAGATCGCCAGCCTCTCGACACTCACAGCCCAGGGATACCCCTACGGCAGCGTCGTCTCCTATGCCGCCGACGACGCAGGCAATCCCGTCGTCCTCATCTCGGAAATGGCCGAGCACACGGTGAACGCTCGGGGCGATGACCGGGTGAGCATGCTGATCGTCGACAGTGCCAGCGACGGCGATCCGCTGGGCAAGGCCCGCCTGACACTCGTCGGCCGCTTGGAGGTGCTCGACGATCCCGGTGAGCTGCGCGACCGGTACATCGAAACACACCCCTACTCGGCTTACTACGCCGACTTCACCGACTTCTCGTTCTGGCGCCTCGAGGTCGAGCAGTGCCGTTATGTGGGCGGGTTCGGTCATATGAGCTGGGTCAGTGCGGATGCCTACCGCTGCGCCGGTGTCGACCCGCTGTGGGAGGCCGCCGCCGGGATCATCGAGCACATGAATGACGACCATGCCGACGCCAACCTGATGTATGCCCACGTCCAGGCCGGCTTGAGCGATGCAACTGAGGCCGCCATGGTGGGAATCGATCGCTATGGGCTCACGCTGCGGGTCGCGACTCCGGCTGGACCCCGTATGGCGCGCGTCCCGTTTCCCGAGCCGCTCGCCGATGCGGATGCTGCGCAGTCGGCCGTGATCGACCTGCTCAAGGTGGCACGGGCTCAGCAGGGCCACGGCTGAGCGCGCATGAGGTCGGACTGACGCCGACGGACGCTCATGGAATAGCGCGAAATCGGGGCGTTGTACTGTTGGCTGCGTGACGTCACAGCCCGAAACGGCCACTGTGGCCGAACTCAAAGAAATCCTCTCCGACCCCGCGGGTCGCATCGAACTTCACGAGTTCATCGAAGAGGAAACATTGCGAACCATCGACGCCATTGGCAGCGCCGACTGCGAGGGGTACGACGAGTGCGTGCGGGCCTACGAGCACGCGTCAGCCGAGCTGATCAGGCTGCTCGTCACCGGCGCTTACTTCTCCAACTGTGCCGACCATGACAAAGCGTGGGCACACGCCGTGCGGCTGCTGGCCAATCGGATTCCGTACACGACTTCTGTTGATGGGCCTGCTATCAATCTGCAGCACCACATCACGCTGCTGGCGATCTATGCCGTCGCGTTCGGCGCCGTCGCTGCAGACCGGATCGACCCCATTGCGCGGGTCATCGGGACGGTGCGAGCCGAGGAGGACGGCAGGGGCGGCCGAGTCACCTACCTGGTGAACTGTGATCGGCTGAAACGACCCGACGAAGCCCCGATCCAGGCCTCGCTGCGTCTGTGGATGACGCTGCGTTCACTCACCGACGAATTCATTCCCAAGACCCCCGAGGACGCGCTGTTCGATGCCGCCCTCGACGAGATCGAGTACTTGCTCGGCGTGACTCACGGCCGCGACACGGCGGAGGGATCCGGCCCCGTGGGATATGGAGCGATTCAAGTGCTCGCCACTCGTGTTGCGCCTGATCGTCTCGTGCGGCGCAATCTCGATCTGCTGATTGCCCACGACGCCTTCCAGAGCGTCGACGAGTTCTACATCTGCCGCGAGCGCTACAACAAGCGGTACGCCGCGGAAGCCCGCGTTTGACGGCGATGCCGATGATCCAAGGGGACGGCGTACGGCTGTACGCGGAAGACACTGGTACTGGGCATCCCATTGTGTGGTTGCACGAGTTTGCTGCCGACTATCGCACGTGGGAGGCCCAGGTTCGGAGGTTCAGCCGCAGCCACCGATGCATCACCTACAACGCCCGCGGGTATCCGCCCTCTGAGGTCCCCGAGAGCGATTCGGCGTACACGTTCGAGCGCGAGCGGGAGGACTTGTGGGCAGTGCTCGACAGCTTCGGCATCGAGCGCGCCCATGTCGTCGGGCTCAGCATGGGTGCCTACACGGGGCTGATGTTCGCGTTGCGCTACCCCGAGCGGGTGACGTCGCTGCTGTTCGCCAGCGGAGGATCCGGAGCATTCGCGGATACCCGGGCAGCGTTCCTCACCGAGGTCGACGCAGCCGCCGAGGCGATGATCGAGCACGGCATGGAGGCAGCCGCGGACGGCATCGCTGCTGGCGCCACCCGTGTTCAGCTCCAGAACAAGGACCGCAGGGGCTGGGAGGAGTTCAGGCAGTACCTGTCAGAGCATTCGGCCGTCGGCTCGGGGATGACGATGCGCAACTTTCAAGGTGGGCGCCCGTCGCTGTACGACTTCGAGGAAGAACTGAGCCAGCTCGACGTCCCGGTGCTGCTGGCCGTCGGCGACGAGGACGACCCGGTTATCGAGACGAACATCTTCCTCAAGCGAGTGCTCCCACGTGCAGGCCTGTGGATCGCCGCGCGCACCGGCCATGGAATCAACCTCGAAGAGCCCGCTGCGTTCAACCAGATGGCAGCAGATTTCTTCAGCGCAGTCGAAGCCGGTCAGTGGACCCGCCGCGACCCCCGCGCCACTCCGGTAAATCCGATGCTCGGCGGTGCTCAACCCGGGAGCTGAGCCGTCGCAGGTCGTGATGCGCCGATGGCCGGGCGGGTGAGAGGTCCGTCAGCGGACGTGACAGACTCGCTGTCAATCGGTGCTATCGCAGGAGCGAAGAGTGGACTATGAAGGTCTGAACGTCGCCAGGGCACTCGAGGAGACGATCCAGCGGGAGGCTGCCGAGGCCGAAGAGGCGAGTCCGCCGGACATCCCGCCCGATTCGTGGGTCCGCAAGAACATCAAGTCCTATCCGCGCGCGGAGAAGCTGCAGTTGCCCGACCCTGCTCCCGCTCCGATGTCAGTCGGCGACGTGTTGTCTCGCCGTCGCTCGTGCCGGAATTTCTCGGGCGAAGCAGTGCAGCTCACGGCGTTGGCTTCCGCGTTGGGAGGCGCGCTGTTGACCCGCGGCGACGCATTGTCGCGGCCCTATCCATCGGCAGGTGCCCGATGGCCCGTTGAGACGTACGTGATTGCCCGCAACGTCGAGGGTCTAGCTGAGGGCGCGTATCACTACGACGCGACAAACCACATGCTCGCTCTTGTGAACGCGAACATCAGCGCCGAGTGGCTCGAGAAATGCTTCAGAGTGCAAGAGTTCAGCCCGATGCCTCAGGCAGTGGCCGTGGCGACGGCGACGTTCATGCGGTCGTGGGTCAGATACGGCATCCGGGGCTCCAGATTTGCGTACCAGGAAGCCGGAGCGGCAATCATGGCCCTCGATCTAGCGAGTACTGCTGTGGGGCTCGACACTGTCTGGCTCGGCGGATTCGACGATGTCCTGCTTTCGGAAGCCCTCGGCCTTGACTGGAGCCAGGACTCGGAGACACCTGTCCTCGGATTGGGCATCGGGCGAGCTGTGTCGGAGTGACCCTCGCCGGGGCCGGAGTTTCGCTGGCCGAATGACTCGGCCTGGTCCGGGCCCATGTAGCGGGTGCCAGTGAGGGTGGACACGCGCCGCAGCTCCTCGGGGTCTGCGGAGACTTCCACCACGCCGTCGACTTTCACGAACGCGTATGGCGGCGTTTCGGTGTCGACAACCAGCGAGACGCGCGGTTCACGCGCCATGGCAAGGGCCTTGCCGCTGCGTGTGCCCGTAGCGAAGAGCAGGTCGCCGTCTTCCACGATGAACCAGACAGGCGCCACGTGGGGCCGCCCGTCGGAGGCGACCCACGCGAGCTTGCCTGTCCGCGAGTCATCACTCAGAAAATCCAAAGCCTCTGAGGTGCTCATCGGGCGCATCTCAATTGCCTTCGTGCAGCAGATCGTGCGGGGTTCAGGGCGCGTACGCGGCGCACGCCAATAGTGGTATTGAGGGGTCAGGCAAGCAAGGCAGACACGGGGACTGATTCGAAAAGGGAGCAGGTCGCACGAGCAACGGAGAATGTGGTCGGGCTCGGGAGTTCGGGCCGGAAGGCATCGCTCCCGGCAACCCGCTGGAGGCACTCGAAAGCAGCCAGCCGATCGCCGCCTGTCATCTCAACTGCGTCCGGCGCTTCGAAGCACTCCTCGACACCGATTCGAAGCACGCCTTCTTGTCAGACCTTGCGATGCCTGCGTGGCATCGCTCCCCTCATGCTGGAAGAGGAGGAAATGGAACAAGAAAGCATGGGGCTGGCGCGCCCTCAGGCGTGTTCACGCCCGACGTCACGAGGACCTCGGCGACGCACGGCGTTGCACTGGTGCGCATTGTTAGTGGCTGCAGCATTGCTGGCCTTCGGCTGCGAGAGGTCGATGGCGGCCAGCGGTCTCGTCGAGGTGCACGAGAGGCTGTACGCCCTGAAGTGGGCCAGCGCCGATGCCTACAACGCTGAGGCGTCGCGGCCCGAGATCGACCCTCGGGACCTCAGTTCCGCCCGAGTGCACGATGGTGCAGGAGTCGAGTTCCTGGGAGTTTCCGAGCTGCTTGGCGAAGTGGGTGTCCTGGAATTCCTGGACGACTACATCTTCGACATTCCGTCCACGGCAGCATTCCTGGCAAGTCTCGAGCTGATTGCCGCCCAGCGCGCGACGGCGGTGCTTCATCCCAATGACGACGCCGTGAGCGTCGCGAGACGAGAATTCGAGGACCGCGTCTTGAAGGCGGCGAATGGGGTCTTGGTGGATGGGCTGCCGCCGAGCGTCGACCCTCACAAGCTGCATGATGCGTTTTTCGACGCACTCGATCAGTGCTGCCGTGCTTCGCCGTGGCCTGCTGCGGAACTGTATGTCGGAGGCGACCCAGAGCCAGGGGAATACCCAAGCCGGTTGGTCAAGCGAGACTTCGGAATGTCGTACTTCGAATACATGGAGCTGCTGCACGAGTGCGGGAAGTTCGCAGCGACCTATCCCACGCTCGACGAGGCAGTCCGAGACCAGCTCCTCGCAGCTCAACGAGCGCACTACGCCCAAGCCGTGCTCGGAGGCCTCGACGAGGCTCCCGCTGTCGAGATTCCCGCCAAGTATCGAGGCGAGATCTACGAGCTGCGACGGGCTGAGAGACTGGGCGGCGTGGCGCAAAACGTTCTCGGCGGCGGCGTGTGACGCTGGAAACCGGGCGGCTGGACCGGCTGCGCCGTTCGATGGAATCGCTCGATGTTGCTGCGGTCCTGACCGCTGACCCGATCAACATCTTCTACGCGACCGGCGTGCGGAACATGACGGTGTTCTCGATGATGGGATCGTTCAGGTTCGTGCTCGTGCAGGCGGATGGGCCGGTCGTGCTGTGGGAATACGCCGGCTGCGAGCATCTGGCCGACGACGCCGGGACCGTTACCGAGGTGCGGGCGGCGCCCGACATCACCCCGGCGGGCGGAACTCGGTGGGTGGAGTCGACGCACGGGTTTGCTCGCGAAGTCGCCGATCTCGTGGCGAAACTGCGGGTCGGCAAGCCCCGTCTGGCTGTCGAGCGGTTTGACCAGCACGTGACCGCCGCGCTGCGCTCTCGCGGTTGCGAGCTCACGTCGGCGACCGAAGTGTTCGCCCTGGCCCGCCGGATCAAGACGGCCGACGAGATCGCTGCCATGGGTTGCGCCATGGACGTCGTCACCGCAGCGCTGGAAGGGATGCGCGACCAGATCAAGCCCGGACGCACCGAGGTCGAGGTTTGGGCCGAGCTGCACCGTGGCCTCATCGCCGGCAACGGCGAGTATTTGTCCACGAGGCTCGCCCAGGCAGGGACCCGGACGTTCCCGTACTTCAACGAGGCTGGCCCCAACCCGGTCCGCGACGGCGACCTGCTCTGCGTCGACACCGATGCGCTCGGACCCGGCGGCTATGCCGTCGACTTTTCTCGGACTTTCGTGTGCGGCGATGCGGCGCCCACCGCGGCCCAGCGCAGCATCCATGCCATGGCGCTTGAGCAGCTGCAGCACAACGCCGCGCTGCTGGCACCCGGACGCAGTTTCGAGTCGTTCGCCCGCTCGGCGTGGGCGGTGCCGGAGCGGTTCGCGCCATACGGCTACTACTGCTTGGCCCACGGCCTGGGCCTGTGCGGCGAGAGCCCGTACATCCCGGTGTACGAGGCCGAGGCGCCCGGGCCGTACCCCCTCGCGGGCGAGCTCGAACCCGGGATGGTCATCTGCGTGGAGAGCTACATCGGCGATGCGGCGAGCCACCAAGGCGTCAAGCTCGAAGACCAGTACCTGATAACTGAGGCAGGTGCGGAGTTGATGAGCACAATGCCCCACGACCTGGTCTGACGCGATATGCGTGTCTGAATTGCGACGTCGCCGAGAGTTTCTTTGGGGTAGTTAGGAGTTCGAAAACGCCCGGAAGACTCAATCAGTCGACACCTGCAAAAGAGCGCGTCGATATCCCGACGTGGAGGTGGCGGATTTCGGAATATGCAGGTCAGACCACATTTCTGAGATTGTTTCCCTTCCGTTTCCCTAGTCGATTGCAGCGTGGGGAATTCAGCACTGGCGGTCTTCCCCGACACTTCTGGCCGCGCCTACGGGCGTGCAAAGAGGGGGTCCTTCGTCTTTTCGTGGGATGAGGGCGGCTTGAGGGTCCGCGGGTCGGGATCGAGGCCCTGCTGGGATCGGTGTTTGGACGCGCCGAACCCTGAAGGGCCTCGATGAACCGTGATGTTATGCCGATGCGGCTGTGGCTGCCGCGTATCAGGATGCCGGGGGTGATCGTTGACGCGCCTGAGCGGCTGGTGGTGCGGGTGGCGTCGGCGGTGCGGCATGCTGAGTGTCCCGACTGCGGGACGTCCAGCGGCCAGGTTCATGACCGTCGGGACCGCGAGGTCCGCGACCTGGAGGTGTCGGGGCGGCCGACCACGTTGGTGTTCGAGCAGCGGCGCATGGTCTGCGAGCCGTGCGGGCGCCGGTTCGGCGAGGACCATCGGGCGTTGGAGGGCCGCGTCACCGCGCGTCTGGCGCGTCGGCTGGTCAAAGACGCTCGGGAGATGACGGTCAACGCGGCGGCGGAGCGCCATCAGGTGGGCTGGAAGCTGGTCAACGCGCTGGTAGTCGCCTACGCGGGCGTCGTCGCCGGCCATCGACGGCGGCGATGCCGGGTGCTGTTGGTGGAGGGGACCTCGATCCGCAAGCGCCACCGGTACGTGACGGTGCTGGTGAACGGCGACACCGGCGAGGTGCTCGCCATGGTGCCCCCCACCGCAACACCGCAGCGCTGTCGGGTTTCTTGGCCGCGCAAGGGCACAACTGGTGCAAGAACGTGAAGGTCGTGGTGTCCGACGGCTCCAAGGCATACAAGACAGCCATAGAGGCTCGCCTCGGCCACGCCCGCCACGTGCTGGACCGCTTCCACGTGATCAGGTGGTTCGCGGCGGGCCTCACCGCGGTGCGCCGAGACGTGCAGCGCCGCCCCGCGGGCTCCAAGCCTGCCTTCGACCCAGAAGTGTTCCGATCGCGGTTCTTGCTGATGGGGCGGCCCGACAAGCTCGACGCCGCAGAACGAGGACGCCTCGACAAGCTGTTCGCCGCTCACCCGCGGCTCAAAGCGGCCTGGGACGCTCTCGGCGAGCTGCACCACCTCTACCTCGCCAAGGACCGCAAAGGCGCCCTGGCGGCGCTCGAACCGACGCTCCTATCAGGTCACATTCCTTCCGACCGGCTGGTGCGCGCCCCCGACAGAACCCAAGCCGACAAATCGATTTCAAGGCACCAAACCAGCGAGGACTCGAGTCAGACCTGCACCCGTCGGGAACGCACTTTCATTATGAGTGCGAAGGCTCGACAAGTTCAGGCGTTCCCAGCATTTCCCACAGCCGGACGTTTCGTTACACTGAGGGCCGAACCCAGCACACCTGTGTTGGAATTCATGGGTAGGGGCCGTCCCTCCACCTGACAGGAGGGTCGGCCCCACTAAATGGGCCTGTCACAACTCGGGCGCAGGTTCGGTTGTACAGGTGTGCGGCGCTACCGCTGCACGCAGTTTCCGAGAAAGGAACAACATCAATATGAATGTTGGACACAAGCGGCGACGTCGAACGTTCGCCGCGATCCTCGCAACGATGCTGATGGCATCGCTGCTGGCGGTCGTAGCGGGTGCGCCATCTCAGGCCGCAAATACTTCTGGTGAGGTGCTGATTGACACGAACGGCGACAATGTCCCCGATTCGCGTGAGTTCGCCGGTTCCCACCGCTACAACACTGCGGTAGCGCTCGCAGAGCGCTTCGCTGCTGATGAGGGCAGCATTTCCACGGTGATTCTCGC